>Ga0181520_10000019_pt1 | contig 287405 bp, 216 predicted proteins | sample PEATcosm2014_Bin_29_FD_132451 | JGI IMG/M metagenome (GOLD analysis project Ga0181520, IMG submission 132451) | Peatland microbial communities from MTU Mesocosm Facility, Houghton, MI, USA - PEATcosm2014_Bin02_30_metaG | ecosystem: Environmental > Terrestrial > Soil > Wetlands > Peat | place...
AAAGCGGTCTCGTGGGCGGGCGAGCCTGGAATTGCGAATTGCGCCTGCGGTACAACGACATCTGCTGTCTTGGTTGTCACGGCCGAGAGCTGTGAGAGGTCAGTTTTCGTTTGCTGGGCCGAAACTTGCGAGGATTGGGCGCTGCGGGATAACGCGCTCACAGGTCCGACTGAGCCGCTCTTTGCTTGAGTCTTTGCGACTGCTACGTCAGCATTCGCAGTCGAAGTTGATCCCTGATTCGTGCTCTCACTCAATTTAATCGAATTCTGCTGCGGGATAGGTTCACTCGAAGGGATAACTGGATTTGCCAGAGCGATTTCCATTGCGAGGCTTATCTCCGGCGCAACTTTGATGTCCTGGATCTGCAGCGTTGTCACTGCACCGCGACTCGGCTCTTGAGCGGAATCTGACGTATCGGCCTTTGCTTTTCCACTAGCCTGCTCCGCGCTTCTGGTGCCTTCCTGGATTGCGCAATCCATCGCCGGATCGACTCGGCCGGATGCAGCCTTGGCGGGGAGAGTCGACGTCAAGAGCTGTTGTTGCGCTGCAGCGCTTTGCGTGACCGCAGGCGAATTCTGGCTGTCCTGAACTGTGTGTGCAGAATCCGAGCTCTTGTCGTTCAGTGATTCGCTGGCGCTTTTTCCTAGTGTTGTAGGGACGGATCCAGCGATCCCGAGATTCTGCTCCCAGAACGCGGACACACTCGCGTCTTTTGCAGTCGGCAAACATGCAGTTAGGTCAACCAACTGAGTGGCCGTTGTTGGGGTGGTATCCGTTGAGGTGAGGACCGGAACAGACCGTGGATTCTTCTCTCGGGGCCCGGTGTGATCCGGTGCGCTCGAATCTGATTCCGCCTTTGACCGCGAACCTGAAGCAGCGGCTGACCGCATGGAGAGGACGCCGCCATCCAAAATTCCAAGCAGGGTGAAGAATGGGACTGAGGACGGCTTGGAATTCGCCGCCTGTTGGCTCACATCTCCAGAGCTAATCGACTTGGGCGCAACTCGCACGCCGGTATAGGAGCACGTGTGTAACCAACGTCTGCTACTTTGTCGGAGGAATCTCGCCTGCGGAAGTCATTGATTCTGAGCGGCATACAAATCTGGATGATTCGTCATTGCCAGATAGCTGAATGAAACCGGCAATCATTGCCGCATGGGCTAGGCAATCTGTGCCCATTTGAGTCGTTGCTGCTCAGCATGAAAGTGCGGCACGAACTGGCAGCCGCGCGATCGCAGGATCAGAATTGAGAGTTTCTACTGTTTTGTTGAGAGCGAGCGGAGAAGATATCGTCCAGGAGTTTCTGATCGGCACGCAGTTGCTTTTGCTCGTAAGCAGTCCTCTGTTGAGTGAGCATGTCGGTGAGCATTTGCCGGCGGTTATGTGCAACGCGGTACGACTTGAGCTGCTCTTTGTGCTTTCTCTGGAGGATCTCGAGATTAAGGAGAAGCACCTTTCTCTCCTCAACGGCTTCATTCAATTCGCTCAGCATCAGTTGAAGAACGCTGGCCTTGAGCATGCCTTGCATTGTCGATTCCAGAACCTCGTGCTTCCGGGCAATCTTCGCAGCCATTTCTTGAGCAAGACGCCGGACTCGCGCGGCCTCGAGTTGCGTGGCTTGAACGGCAAGCTCTTCGCGCTTTTCAAGGCTTTCTCTGAAGCGAAGAACTGTCGCAAGTGAGAATCGGAATCCCATGACAACTCCGCTTCTAATCAGGCAGAGCCATCATGAGTTCAGCCGCTTTCTCAAGAGAGCAGAAATCATCAGGCTTCTGAGTTAGGAATCTGTTGATAGCCGGCAGATTTTGTATTGCGTGATCAAGGGTTGGATCGGTTCCCTTCTGATACGCGCCTATGCGAACAAGATCCTCTGAGCGGGTGTATGCAGCCATCAGCATGCGCAAGGCGCTCGCCTTGGCTTGATGATCTGGAGATACAACGCTCGACATTAGACGGCTTACGCTTTCCAGAATCGAAATCGGCGGATAGTGATTGTGAAGCGCCAGATTTCGGTCCAGCACAACGTGGCCGTCTAGCAGAGATCGCACCGTATCAACAACAGGATCCTGCTGATCATCCCCCTCCATCAGCACAGTGTAGAAAGCAGTAATGCTTCCATCGGAGAAGTTTCCCACTCGCTCCACGAGGCGGGCCAGCATGTTTAGAACCGAAGGCGTATAACCCTTCGCAGTCGGTGGCTCACCAGCAGCCAGGCCGATCTCGCGTTGTGCCATCGCAAAACGCGTCAGTGAATCTACGATCAGAAGAACGTTTTTCCCAAGGCTCGCGAAGTGCTCTGCGATTGCCGTAGCCGCAAGCGCCGCTCGAATCCGCAGTAGCGGCGATTGGTCAGAAGTGGAGACCATAACGACGGCTCTCCGAAGGCCCTCTTCGCCCAGGATCTCGAGGAATTCTCCCACTTCGCGTCCGCGCTCGCCCACTAGTGCCAGCACCGTCATGTCCGCCGCCGTTCCCCGCGCCATCATGCCGATCAAGGTGCTCTTCCCGACTCCACTGCCGCCGAAGATGCCGATGCGTTGTCCTCTCCCGCACGTCATAAAACCGTCGATTGCACGGATGCCGCAGCCAAGCGGCTCACGGATAGGCACGCGTTCCAGCGGCAAGGGAGCGGATCCATCAATTCTTATCGAATGCACAGCGCGGTATTCCCCTTTTCCATCGAGAGGATTGCCCGCTGTATCGATCACCCGGCCCAGCATCCCCGGGCCTATCCGTACCGACGGCCTTTCACCCCACGTGACAATGCGGTCGCCAAAGCGAATCCCTTGCGGTTGATCTGCAGCCATGGACAGCATGGTGGAACCACGGAAGCCAATGATTTCGCCCGAATAATTTCTTCCGCCGCCGGTGATCTCACACATTTCACCGAGAAAGCAGAACGGACCGTCAGACTCTATCAGGTTTCCAATAACCTGGTTGATCCGCCCGCTCCAACGCAACGTCGAGCCTGTTTCGACTTGGTGGGAAAATGATCTTAGAAGTTCACGTTTCATCGCTTGACAGGCCTCAGGGCAAGAAGATCGAAGAAGCCACGTTCAACTTCTTTCAACTGGGTATCAAGCCCGAAGTTAGCCGAGCCAAGATCTGTCTCTACAATGCAATCAAGTTCGCTGAGTTGTGGGTCCGCGGTTACTTCGACCCTCGACATGTTTGGTTGACCGGCAAAATAGGCTTTGATGCTGTTCGCCCTCGCCGGGTCGACCCGGACGGTCACACTTGATCCCTCACGCATATTTTCAATTGCCAATCTCGCCAGAGTGGCTACTAGCATCGGATCAACTTGTGATTCGCGGTGCAATATCTTTGCCGCAATCGCTAGGGCAAGTTGAACAACTTCGGATTCCACGAGTGCAAAATAGTTGTCGCGCTGTTCGTCAAAGGAGGCGATTGCAGCCGCAATTGGCGCGCTCGAGGCAATCAGCTTCTGCTCGAATTCACGGCGTATCCGTTGTTCCGCCTCTTTTGCCGCATCGTCTCTCTCCTGCTGGATTCTCGCAGCGAATTCTGCTTCAGAGAGTTGTACCTCTGCCCGGCTCGTCACCGGGGACTCTGCAGGCTCGCTTGCGTTCTCGTTAGATCGATCATTCTCGCACGAGAAAGAGCCCGCAATATTGCGGTACTGGAGGAGGGTGACGGGAACTGGAACTGCGCTGAGGTAAGTCGCGTTAGAGGACATACTCGTCATCTCCTTCACTCTTCAGTACGATCTTTCCTTCCGCTTCAAACTTCCGGGCAATCGCAACAATTTCACCCTGGGCTTTAGTCACTTCTTTGTTGCGAACCGGGCCCATCATTTCTGAGTCCTCTTTCATCATTTCAACGGCACGCGAAGACATTGTGCGGTATATACGAGTCCGTAACTCCTCAGAGGCTCCTTTTAGCGCGATCATAAGAGTCTTTTTGTCAATTGCATTCATGAGTTCGCGGAGATCTGGTTCAGGAACTTCAAGAAAGTTCTCGAAAGTGAACATCAGGTCACGAATCCCGATGGCCAATTTTGGCTCTTCAACTTCAATCGTCTCGAGAATCTCGCGTGCCGCATTAGCCTCGAGGTTATTCATGACCTCAGCAAGATTCTTGACGCCCGGCTTGTCCTGGGTGCTTTGATCGCCACCCGATTGGAGTCTACGATTCAATACATTGGATACTTTCGACGCCACTTCCGGAGAAAAACGGCCCATGGTTGCCAGCCTCTTTACGCAATCTGCGCGGTCGGCGGGTTCAAGGTTCATCAACAGCGCAGAGGCCTGCTTCGTTTCAAGATTGCCGACAACCAGAGCCCTGGTTTGAGCCTGTTCCCCAGTCAGGAACCTTGCCAGTTGCTGCGGGTTCGCTCTTTTCAATGTGTCGGCTTTGAACGAAGACTTGTCGTCAGCCCGCATCATTTTTTGCACCATATTCTTCGCACCGTTTTCTCCGAATGCTTTCACCAACAGGCGCACCGCGACGTCTTGTCCCCCAACTGTGATGAATTCCTGGGCAGCCATGATCTGCTGATACTCTTCAAGGACTTGCACAGTTACCTCAATTGGGACGCTCGCTAAATTCGCGATTTCTTCGGTGACTCGTTCGAGGTCGCTTTCGTGCAAATTCCGGAGGATAGGCGCTGACGCTTCCTCCCCGATTAGAGAAAGCAGGATCGCTGCTTTCCGCGCTCCGCTCACAGTCTGACTCGAAAGACTGCTCATGATTGGTCCTCCCTTACCCATGCACGAAGAGCACGAGCCGTATCTGCGGGCTTCTGGCGAACCAATTCGAGTGCTTGTTCTTTCAGCTGCGATGCGCGCTGGTTGTCACTTTCGATTTCAGCCGTGCCCATGGGGAGAGAGTCTCTGTTTGTCGTACTCAACGCCGGTTGCATGCCGGACTCCAGGGCATTTGGCCTTAATGCATGCTTCTGGATTGGCCGCAGCATAAACAGATACGCAAGCAGGAAGATCGCCAGAAGTGAAACCGGACGAGCGATGGCCGAATAGTCCAACACCGTCTTCTGAATCTGTGAAGCCCAGTTGGGAGCAGGTACATCCGATTCGGCAGCATCGGCGTTGAAAGACATATCCTGTACATTGATCACGTCACCGCGATTCGCGTCAAACCCGATCGCAGCCTGCGCTAGATCGCGAATCTTTGCCAGCTCCTCTGACGATCTCGGCTGGCGCGTATAGCTGATTTTGCCTCCGCGGGAGCCCTTCACAGCTTCGTCGTCCACCAGGATGGCCGCGGTGATCCTCTCAATCCGCCCTGCGGGTGTAACGGTGTGGACGATCGTTTTGTCCACGCCATATTGCTCGTTTTCTGATTTCGATGACTGCGTCGGGGTCGGTGTGGTCGACGCTGCAGCTGACTTCGCGGTCTTGGCAGACGGCATATTGCTGGCAGTTCCAGGAACACCCATTGGGACTGAGCCGCCAGTCGCTTGATCTTCGGTCTTCTGGGAGCTGAGCACGGCGCTCACGGTTGGGTCATATTCTTCCTGGCTTTTCTCGGTCGTCCCTTGGTCATAATCCACATTCACGCTGGCACGGATCCGGTTGGCCCCTACCACTGGTTCCAGGGTGTTGATAAGACGTTCAGTCAACCTCGCTTCTTCTGATTCGCCGCTCAGGGCCCCATCATGTCCAAGCCCAAGAGACCGGTCGGAGTCCGCATCGATGATTGCGACATCTTCGGGCTTCAGCTCATCCACCGCTCCGGCCACCAATCGTGATATGGCAAGCACCGCATCCTTTGAGAGGCCATTGTGCCGGAGCTTCAGAATCACCGACGCTTTGCCGGTCCGCTGGCGATCCAGAAAGACAGAATCGGTTGGCATCACAAGATGGACGCGCGCGCGCTCAACTTCCGCGAGAGTCTGAATAGTCCGCTCCAGTTCGCCCTCCATGGCGCGCTGGTACGCTACCTTTTCATCGAATTCGGTCTGGCCCCAGGACATTTTGTCGAAGAGTTCGAAGCCCATCCGGCCGCTATGTGGCTCGCCTTGCGACGCAGATTGCAGCCGGGCAGCAGCAAGCTTGTCCGCAGGGACACTGACTGTCTTTCCATCCGCGCTAAGTTGGTGGGGGATATTTTGTGCATCGAGTTGTGCGACAAGTTTCTGCGCGTCCGCCGGGTCCATGTCTGTGAAGAGTGGCTTGTAGTCTGGCACGATGAGAAGGTGCGCAAACAACGCCACAAGCAACAAGGTCCCGGCTGTTCCACCCAGAAGAAATGCCTTCTGCCGGCCATTGCGACTCAACCAAAAGTTTTTTGCCTGATCGGCTGTGTCCCTAAATCCTGCCATCGCGATTCAATCCTAGAACTGCATTTTCTCGATATCCTGATAGGCACTGACGATCTTGTTGCGCACTTGCATCATCAGCTGAAACGACACGTCCGCTTTTTCAACAGCAATCATCACATTGTTCAGATCGGCACCGCCGCCTTGCAGAAGGTTGCTCACCTGATCGGCGGCAGCATTGTGAAGTTGATCGACCGTGTGCACAGCGTTAGAAAGCACAGACGCAAAACTCGCCCCCGCAGCTTCCCCGGTGTTGTCAAGCGCCGGAATGTCCTGCACATAAGCATTTGAAATTCCGCTTAGATTGATGCTGTTCATTCTTCGGCTCCCTGCTAAGAAGACTTCAGTATGTCAATTGACTGTTGAATCATCTGCTTTGCGGCGGTTACGGCGGAAGCATTCATCTGATAGGCCCGAACGGACCCCATCAAGTCCACCATCTCTGTGACCGGATTAATTGCCGGATAAGCGACAAATCCGTTCTTGTCGGCATCTGGATTCCCCGGCTCGTAGCGCATCACCGGCGGCGTAGTATCCTCGATAACCTGCGTCAGCTCAACCGAGCCACGCGGGGCCTGCCCGAAACGGCCAATATGGTTGACGACATTCATGAAAGGCGAATTGTTTGCTGCGCTGAACACGACTTCTTTCCGCACATATGGGCCGCCTGTTTCGGTGTGAGACGTTTCGGCGTTCGCCAGATTTGCCGATGTTACTTCCGCGCGCTGCCGCTCGGCAGAAAGAGCAGATGCGCTGATTTGCAACATGTCAAAAAGACCCATGATTAGTTCCCTTCCTTGATGGCGGTCAGCAGGCGGTGAAACTCAGCCTTAATCAGTTGCACACCCATCTGGTATTGAAGCTGCGTTTGAGCCATAAGCATACTTTCGCGATCAATATTCACATTATTTCCGTCAGGACGCTCAGGGAGTCCCTCAACTTCTGAGGAAGCGTTATCGAATCGGACATCATTCCCTTCGTTCATCACGCGCTGCATAGCCGTCTGAAAATTGACGTCCTTCGTGTGATAACCCGGTGTGTCAACATTGGCCATGTTGGCCGCAACCGTCTGCTGACGATCCGCATTGACTTTCAGGTAGCCCTGAAGCAGTTGAAGCATCGGAGTAGTAGCCATTTTTACGCATACCTCCTGGGTGGCAGTCCATATTCGCGAATCTTGTTGCGCAACGTCCTTAAGCTGATTCCCAACATTTCAGCGGCGTGCGTTCGATTTCCATCTGTCAGGGCGAGCGTCTTTTCGAGATGCAGTCTCTCAACCTGGCGAATTGGTGTACCCGCTGCAGGTGCCGCGGCAGGAACTGGCAACTGCGAACTCCGCCCGATCATCGACGTTCCCTGAAATTCCGCATCAAAACAGCTTGCATCGAGTTCCTTCGATTCGTTCAGTGTCAGAACGCGCCGCATGAAGTTCGCGAGCTCTCTCACATTGCCTGGCCATGAGTGGGATTGCAGGCTCGCCAGAAACTCCGGATGAAACTGAGGCGCAATTGACCCGTGTTGCCCGCTGAATTTGCTTGCGAAATGCCGCGCAAGAATCGGAATATCTTCTCGCCGATCACGCAGCGGCGGCAACGAAAGGGGGATCACGTTGAGGCGGTAAAACAGATCTGCTCGAAATTGTCCGCGTTCGACCATCGCGCTAAGTGAAACGTTTGTGGTTGCGATTACGCGAATGTCGACGTGTATTGACCGTCCCTCGCCCAGCCTTTCGAACTCGCGTTCCTGCAGGGCGCGCAGGAGTTTTGGCTGTAGGTTAAGAGGCATCTCGCCTATTTCGTCCAGGAGAATCGTCCCGCCGTCTGCCAGCTCGAATTTGCCCGACCGTGAAGTGATCGCCCCAGTGAATGCGCCTCGTCCGTGCCCGAATAGCTCACTTTCAAGAAGCGCCTCGGGTACGGCCGCGCAGTTTACCGCAATGAACGGCTTCCGGCTTCGCTTGCTGAAATCGTGGATGAATCGCGCGAGTAATTCTTTCCCCGTGCCACTCTCGGCCTCGATCAGGACATCCGCGTCTGCGCTTGCGGCCGCGCGGGCACGCTGGATCGCGCGCAGAAGAAGCGGCGAACGCCCGACAATATCGCCAGCAGCACTGTCAATCTCTGAAAGCTGTTTGGCGCGCTTCATCACTAGGGCTGCCGTGGCCTGCAAACGGTCAAATGGAATCGGCTTGGTCAGGTAGTCCAGGGCGCCATCGCGCATCGCGCTCACTGCATCCGGCACTGAGCCAAAAGCCGTTAGTAAAATCACCCCAGTGGTGGGCGACGATTTGCGTACAGCGCGCATCACGTCCAGCCCCGATCCGTCGGGCATGCGAATGTCTGTCACAACTAGGTCGAAGTCGCGAGTCTCGGAATTGCGGATCGCCTCCTGCACGCCGGAGGCGGTCTCAACTGTCCAGCCGTAGCGCAGGAAGTTCGCGCGCAAGGCAGTGCGAATGCCTGGCTCGTCATCCACCACCATCACTGAAAGTTCTGCGTCGTTTGTCATAGGGTCGGAAACTCCAACTCAAAAGTAGTTCCGTGATTGACGCGGCTGGTGACAAAGATTCTGCCGCGATGCTGCGTCATAAGGCGTTTGCACACAGCGAGGCCCAGTCCTGGGGTGTCGCCGCTCCCGCTAAACCCCGGCTCAAAAAGTTGTTCGATGAATTCTTCTGCAATCCCGCACCCGGTATCCGAGATCTCAACCACCGCACACTTCACCGCATTGCGTGTCGCCTTCTCTATCGATACCTGGATAGATCCGCCGGTTGCTGTATGCCGGATCGCATTGCCTGCGATATTCAGGATGATCTGGCGAATTGCATCCTCGTTGCCCTCTACCGAAATTGCTTCTTGCGGGCTAACAAGGGTTAGCGAGACCCCTGCCTGGAGGGCTATGGGCCGGACAAACTCTACGCCACTCTGCACGCACGCAGTCAAATCCAGAAAGACAAGATGAGGGGTACACTCCCCGTTCAAGCTGAGGACGTTGTTAACGGTCCCGGATAGGGTTCGAATCCCGGCACGAAGATGAGATATCCACTGCGTTGATTCGCGCTGGTCCTGCTCGATAAGTCCCGCGAACAATTCCATGCTCGCTAACGGATTTCTAATTTCATGCGCGAGAATCGCTGAAATCTCCGCCAGAACAGCCGTGCGGCGGCTAGCTTCCCTCTCCTGCTCCGCCAGCTTTTCAGCGGTAATGTCCCGCAGAATCCAGATAGTCTTTAATTCCTGCGCTGAATCCTTCGACGAGTGATACGCAGGCGCAGAGCTCAATCTTCTGCTTCTGACTGCCAGCCAGCGCTTTCCTTCACTCGATTCGATGCATACTTCGCCGTCTTTTCCACCGTTCGGCTCTCCCTGCAGCAATGCAAATTCGAGCTGACTCAGCCGGGAGAGTTCGTAAAGGTTGTCAACCTTTTCGCATCCCAGCCGCAACAATCTGCGGCCTTCGGGATTGATCATCACAACGCGCTCGTTATTGTCCAGTACCAGGACTCCACAGGGCATGTAATCCAGCATTCGCTGCAGTGCCGCGCGCATGCGATCATTTTCCGCCAGGCTTCTGGTCAAGGCGGAATTCCGCTGCGACAGTTCCGCGTTCAGATGCGCCACTTCCTGCTGAAGATCGCGGTAGGATCCTTCAAGCAATGAGGAAGCCGCAATGAACTCCGAGAATGCGTCAGCGAGGAACGCCGGGCTGGGAAGCCCGTTCGCGGCAGCTCTTTCGATTGGAACTATATGAGAACTCGGCAGCATTTGCCTATTTGACATGCACGAAGCGTGCCAAACTGGAACTTCCTGCCCAGAATGGGTAGGCCGAGTTACAAAAGAATGTGTTCGGGGTTGATTTCGTCCCCATTTCCAACAAGAATCGTCGCGCGCTCAATCGCGTTGCGTAGCTCGCGAACATTTCCGGGCCAGCTATGCTGGGCGAGCACCTGAAGAGCGTCCCGGCTCAACGAAACTCCGGGGTGAAACTTGGCAGCAAATGTGAGAGCCAGTTCGTCCAGATCGCTCATCCGCTCTCGCAGAGGCGGCAGATGGATTGGAAATACGGCGAGCCGATAATAGAGGTCTTCGCGGAACTGCTGTTCTGCGACCCGCTTCTTCAGGTTCGCGTTGGTCGCGGCCACAACTCTTACATCCACTTTGAGATTATCGTTGCCGCCGATACGCTGGACCTCTCCCTGCTCGAGAAATCGAAGGATCTTGCTTTGCAGCGAGAGAGGCATGTCGCCAATCTCATCCAGAAAGAGTGTACCCCCATGTGCTGCATGAATGCGTCCGATGCGCGACTGCACTGCGCCAGTGAATGATCCCTTGGTGTATCCGAAAAGCTCGGCTTCAAGCAGCGGTTCAGGAATTGCAGAACAATTTACAACCACGAATGGTTGGTTTCTTCTCGTACTGATGAGGTGAATCTCCTGGGCAATCAGATCCTTGCCCGTACCACTCTCACCGGTCACCAGCACGGTAGTATTACGTGCCGCGACCATCCGCGTGAGCGAATAAATCCGATGCATCGCCTCGGAATCCCCGATCATATTGCGGAGTCTCACCTTGACCTCATGCGTTTTACTAGGTATTTGTGACGCAAAGGGAACAAGTTGGCTGATTCGTAGCGCTCCTGTTTGGTTCACCGTATCGACGAGCCTTTTAGAAACCGGCGTCGGAGACGCACTCCCCACCAGGAGTTGCCCGGTTTGAGAATTGAGCATGAGGATCTGTGTCTCCGGAAAGCGGCCCCTGACGATGCCGTGAAGCTCGCCGGCATCCAGATCGGGCAACTCGGGATCCAGAAGCAGCACGCTTCCCTCCGAACCCTGATTCTGAATCAGTTCCAGGGCTTCCGCGCCTCCACCCGCCTCCAGCACTCTCCAGCGCGGAGAATTCAGCTTCTGTTGAAGCGAATGTCTAAGTTTTTGATTCGGACTGACAACAAAAACGGCGATCGAAACACGATCTTCTAAGCGAACGAATTCAGGGGCAGGCATAGTCATTCTGTTATTGCTCACAAGCTTGAAATGAGATTTTGATGAGATTCAACGTTGAATCATTGTTGAAAAACTAGCATGATCTGCAGGAAGTGATAACACAAGCCTTCGTTTGTGTTAGAAGCTTGCGAGCAAGACCTGACCCAACTCCAATTGATGTGAAATTCGCATTGAATTCCTTGACTGTTGATCGCGAACCTCGGTAGCGTTTTTCATTTCGATCTCAACTCGTATCCAAAACCTCGAATGGTGTGAACTAGCCGGGGCTCTCCAGGATGGTCCACTTTGTCGCGCACATATTTCATGTAAACGTCCACAATATTCGTTGAAGGTTCTGACGACATATTCCAAACTCTCTCAAGCAAGGCGCTGCGCGAAACGGGGTGCCCGGCGTTTTGTATCATCACGTCAAGCAGGGCAAACTCCCTGGGGGTCAGCTCGATTCTCCTGCCGTTTCGTTCCACACGTCGCTCTTCCCGATGTAGCGTGAGATCCCCGACGGTTGAGCAAATCGGGATGAGGCCACCGGTTCGACGCAAAAGAGCGCAAACTCGCGCGAAGAGCTCCGCGAGGGAAATCGGCTTGCTGAGACAGTCATCGGCTCCGCTGACCAAAGCTGTCACCTTGTCCTCAGTACGGTTCCTTGCCGTAACCACGAGCACAGGCAACCTTGGAAAGGCCGGACGTATGTGTTTGATCAAACTGATACCGTCGAGTTTAGGGAGGTTCAACTCCAGAATCAGCAGGTCGTACGCTGATTTTTCCATGAGCTTGTTGAGTGCCGTTTCTCCATCGCGGATGATCTCCACCGCAAAACCCTGGGCCTGAAGTTCCGCACTCAGAAAGCCGGCCAATGAAGCATCGTCCTCGACCATCAATACTCGACGGGGCGTTGTCCTGTTGAAATCCGCGAGATTGGCGCTGCCCTTTGAGAGTTGAATATGAGACGTAAGCTTAATTTGGTTATCGATTTCGTCCGCTTCGGCAACCGAAGACAAGCTGTTCAAGTTTTTGCCTCCCAAGCCCTCCACACTCGTCTTAGAGCGCGGTTTACAGCAACTTTTTCCGTTCGACTTAGTTCTGTTGGAGTGGGGAACGAAACACATCAGTAACTTGCCCCGCCTGGTTACTGACTAGCTAATATTTCTATGAGATAGGGAACTTTGATGTGACGACAGTCACTCAAGGTGCTAATAGAAAGCAAATTCTTGGCCATGAGCAAGATTCAGCCATTGACTTGGGGCCCCCGGGTAACCATGAAGGCAATACGGGAGTACCTGCCCATCTTGGGAATTCTGGCAATCTTTTCACACACTTGCCCGCATTGCGCAGAAGATCAGGGAATACAGTCTCAAATACCGGCCATCTCCACCGAACTTTTGCGGGTGAGATGGCCGATAGGCTAATTGAGAGGGAATCGGCTGCCAAAAACCGGGACCAGTTCTGGCACAAAGGAAGACAATGCAGAAATTCGATTACCGAACTCCGAGATTCGCGGTCGATTTTCCAGTTCAATTGAAAATACAGGACGCCCTGCATTTCGCGCGCTGCCGCGACATCAGCGAAGATGGAATGAGGCTGGAGCTCCGAGAACCGTTTCCCCCCAGAAGCTGCGGTGAGGTGTTCTTCAGTTATAAGAATCTTAGCCTTGATCTACGGGTACGCGTGACGCATGCTGGAGACACCTATGATGGCCTTAAGTTCATTCACCTGTCCGAGGAAGAACGAACCAAAATATTTCATCTGATGTCGCGCCTGGCGGTCCCTCGTCGAGCCGCAAGCCTCTGCGTTATCAACTAGGAACCTGATTGACCTTGCAACGAGCCGAAACTAATTCTTGCCGCGTTGGACGGCCATCTTGGTGACGGATCCCGGAAGAGCCTGTTCCGCATCGTCGTGGACTTGATATTGAACAATTAACGAGATTCGCCGATTGGACGGGTCTTCTGGCTGGAGCGGAAGTCGCAGTCGCTGGTCCGCGAAGCCTCGCACCTGCGAGACCTGGTCTGGCTGAATTCCCTCGGCTTGCATCATTCGCCTGGCTTCATTTGCCCGGTCCGATGACAAGTCCCAGTTGTCATAGGTTCTGCTCCCGGAGTACGGCTTTGAATCGGTGTGTCCTTCGATGGATATTCGGTTTGGCAATTTGCCTAATTCCTCCGATAGCGCCCGAAGAAGCTCAACCAGAGCGGGAGTGGGTTTCGCGCTGCCAAGCTCAAAGAATGTGCCTTTTGCGGATTCCATTAGCTCGATACGAAGACCCTCCTGCGTAATTGTAATCTCGATTTGGTTCTTCAATTTATCCAGGGGATCCAGGTGGTGAATCGATCGCAGGATATCTTCCTTCAGCTTCTGCATGTCTTCTTTCTTCAATGCAACGTAGTCTCCGGCCCCATTCTTGTTCGTTCCAACCACTTTGGCGAAACCCCTCGGATCTTTGAAATATCCGCCGACTGCTTCCTGTACTTGTTTGCTGGCATTCATCAGCCATAGAACAATAAACAACGCCATCATCGCAGTCACGAAATCGGCGTAGGCCACCTTCCACGCTCCGCCGTGATGGCCTGCATGGCTGACCTTTTTTCTGATGATGACGACTTCGTTCCCGTCTGGCATGGCTTGATCCTTCAGGAGAGACTATGCGGCGGCTGCAGCGGCTGGAGTTTCTTCTTTTTGACGGCAAGCCTTTTCCACTTCCTGAAAGCTCGGCCGCACATGTTCTGGAATTGCCCGTCGTCCAATTTCGATTGCCAGAACCGGAGACATCCCTTTGATGAACGACATCATGAGGACGCGCAGGACATGGTAATGGGCTTGCTCCTCATCCACCAGTTTCGACAAGCTTGACGACAGGGGACCCACCATTCCGTAGCACAATAGGATACCCAGGAACGTGCCTACCAGGGCTGCTGCGACTTTGTGGCCAATCTCCTCTGGAGGTCCGCCAAGCGCGCTCATTGTAAGCACCACCCCGAGAACTGCGGCAACAATTCCCAACCCTGGCAATGAGTCAGCCACCGTGGCCAGCGCCGAAGCGGGCTGGGTTGCTCCCAAATGGTGCACATCCATGTCCAGTTCCATCATTTGGTCAAGATCGAATGCGCTGGCTCCGCCGGTGATGGCCATCCGCATCGTGTCACAGACAAAATCTCGAACGTGGAGATTCTTCAGAAAATCCGGGTACTTTGAGAAAACGGCGCTTTTGGTTGGATCTTCGATGTCCATCTCAATCCCAGCCAATCCTTCCTTGCGCGCTCTCACAAAGAGGGTAAACATCATCTTGAGAGATTCGACGTAGCGCTTCTTTGAATACTTGGAGCCTTTCAAAACTTGAACCAATCCACTCGCAATTTTTTTCAGCACGTGAAGTGGATTTGCCGACAGTAAGGTGCCGAGAGCTGCCCCGCCAATGATCAGGAACTCCGAAGGCTGAATCAGAACAGCCACTGGACCCTTTTCCATAAGAAAACCGCCCAGAACTGCGCCGAATACAATGAGTATTCCAATGATTGAGAACATGAGCCTTGCTTTCCTCTAGATCGCGCTGCTACCCGGAGCCCTCGGCGATCCTGCCCAAAGATGGTGAAGTGCTGACTCTCTATCGGCACAGTGTCTGCGGATTTCCAGATGAGATGGGCAAGTACCATCTGGCACCAAGGAGGGATACCGAAGAGCAATTGTGGTATTGCATCCCGATACGCGCGGCGGGGCTACGCAAAAGGTCCGCGGAACGAAGCCCACGGCGCTCAAATCCTTGAAACATTGGCCCTCCTGTGCCGATAAAGGAATGTCCTGAATTGCTGACACGTTTAAGCGATGAAGTACCGCTGCTCGCACTGACTGCCCAGCATTCGGGATGAACCGGGAAATCGATCCGGCCGGTCAGGGAATTGGCATTGACTCCCGCATCGCGGCCGTTGGAATCATGGGGAGCGTCGTGGACAGAAGCACATTTAGCGGTATCGTCATCGCGGTGCTCGGCATCGGCTGTGGCTTATTGCTCGAAGGCGGAAGGTTGGCTCAAGTCATTCAGCCAACTGCCGCACTGATCGTCATAGGAGGCACTGTGGGAGCTGTAATGGTGCAGTTTCCGCTACCTGTTGTCCTCCAGGCATTTGTCCATCTAAAGGATGTGTTTTTCAATCCGGAGTCTGAATCCGACCTCCTCGTCCAGAATCTGCTGCGATATGCGTACAAGGCCCGCAAGGAAGGGCTGCTCTCCCTCGATGCTGAGCTCGCAAAGATTCAAGACCCCTTCTTGAAAGAGAGCCTGATGCTGGCCGTGGACGGAGTCAATGCCTCCGACTTGCGGAAGATGATGGAGCTTCAACTCGACTACCGGGGCGAGAAAGACGAGCGCATCCCAAAAGTATTCGAAGCTGCCGCAGGCTTCGCGCCCACCATTGGCATCATCGGCGCAGTGTTGGGATTGATACAAGTCATGCAGCACCTGCAGGATATCAATGCGGTTGGCAAGGGAATTGCCGTTGCATTCGTTGCCACAATTTATGGCGTAGGTTCTGCGAATCTCCTCTTCCTTCCTTGGGCGGGAAAGTTAAGGATTCGGCTGCGCGAGAAACAGGTGACCCAGGAGATGATGCTGGAAGCCGTTCTTTCCATCATGGAAGGTGTCAACCCGCGAGCCCTGGAATTGCAGCTGAGCCGATACGCAAATACTCCGCCCCAGCCCAAACTGGCCAGAGTGGCTTCACGATGAGGCGCAGAAGACAATTTGAAGAGACACTCAACCACGATCGGTGGCTGCTCTCTTATTCGGACTTCATCACGCTTCTGTTTGCATTCTTCGTCGTCTTGTTCGCTGCCACTTACCGGGATAACCAGACCATCCGAAAACTTTCGCGGGCGATTCACAACGGCTTCCAAACCATGGGAGCATTCTCGCAGGACGAAACTGGATATGGGGGTACCTATTCAAGCGCGTTGCCTGACACGGATCTCGCCACCTCTCAGGTTAGGAGCGCAATTCCGCCGAAGACTGCGCAACTTGGCCGATCGGCTGTGGATGTCTTTGAGCTCAGGCGGCAGCTCGAGACAGAAATGGGCAAAGAACTCAAGAACCGCGAAGTCGTCTTACAGGTCACACCCGAAGGATTTGTTATCAGCCTGAAAGAGCTTGGATTCTTCAATAGCGGACAAGCCATTCTGCTTCCCGGCGCGGCCGAAAAAATTGAACGAATTGCGAGGATCTTATCCAAGCCGGGACTGGATCTCAGGGTCGAGGGTCATTCTGATGACCAGCCGATCCATACCGCCCAATTTCAGTCAAATTGGGAACTGTCCACGGCACGCGCCATGACCGTATTGCTACTCCTCGTGAATAAAGGTGGCTTTGACCCCAGGAGCATCTCTGCATCTGGGTTTGGCCAATACCATCCAATTGCCGACAATGGCACGTCGGAAGGCCGCAGAATGAATCGGCGAGTCGACCTTGTGGTCGTACAGGCAAGAACGCCGTGACCATCGCTCCGTGCGTCCACGGTCCAGACAAGCAAACTGTGTCGGCGATTACATCACGATTACGTCTCAGCGCCGGCATTATGCTCAAACTGAGAGAAGACATGGAGAGACAAGGCCAATGTGCGAAGCGTCTCTGTTCCAATCAACGAAACCGCCTGCCGCAGGCTCGATTCTTGCCCGCGCGCCCCAATGAATGCGGAATTTACAAGCTGAAGAATCTTCGTCGTCATCGCGATGTCTTTCGAAAGTATTTGCTCAATCTGCCAAAGCGACGTCTCATCTGAACCCAGGGCATTAGTCAACTCTTGCAACAGGGTTGGCAAACTTAGGATGGTGCGCAACCTATTTACAGCACTTCTGACGGCCGCATTCTCAAGCAAATCGCTCATTGAGAATGCCAGGCTCAACCGGAGCTTACGCGCCTCAATATCGCAAGGCTTGGAGAGAAGTTGATGCGTCGGATCAATCGATCGCATCACGGCTTCTTTGCTCGATTGCGCCGAGAGAACCATGCTCACTATATTCTGATGGCGCTTCTTGATCTTTTCGAGCAACTCATCGCCGTCCATGACCGGCGATGGAGTCTAAGATGAAGGCGCAACCATAAAACTATCTATCGGCAGATCAATGGCGCGGTTTTAATCCAATGAAAGAGTCACCAATCTGTTTTGCGTGGAGCAGAAAAGGGAGCATGCAGGCAGCCGCGCAGGTATTTGGCGAAATTCACCGAGTCTTCTCTTCGTATTCCCGCATTCCTATAGTTGCAGTTAGAACTGGCCCCAATCCTTCGCACCTCCGAGCAATCAATCCCTTCAATCAGGAGACAAGTTATTTCGCCTGGAGGAGGATTGCCCAGTCATTTGTGTCTGGCGTTGGTGGCGACTTCCAGGGCGTGTTCTGCACATCAGGAAGATCGATCTTTTCCCCAGTTGCAGCGCTGAACCAGAATGCCCGGTAGTTGCCCTTTTTGAGTTGGACAGTCACGTCGCCGCCACGAGGGAGATAGACGACATAAGTCTTCCCGGGGTCGGCAAGGCAGTAATTCCCCGCACTGACAAGCTCGTCATGAGGATTGGTCTTCCACCACTCGAAGGCAGTAAAAAAGTCCACCATGTGGCCATAACCGAGGAACATAGTCATGGTGTCGTCGCCACGACCGTTCATCCAGCCACCACCCATGTCCGCCCCGATATTGGTGCCTCGACGTGCTGTTTCTCCGGCTGTTTGATAACCGCCTGCCATCACGATGTCCCATGCAGTGCGGCGCAGGACATCCGCCGAGTCCGAGCCGGGCGCGGCCCAGTGGGGATAATGATCTTCGTACCCGTATTCTTCGTTGGTCTGGGGAATGACGCGTCCAGTCTTTTCCTGGAGCTTTCTCGATTCAAGCATCAGGGCATGCTGGTTGCGGGACCACTCCTGATAAGAGGTGAATCCGAACCACGAAGACGCTCGATCCTGATGAGCGTTAGTCGCTGCAGGGTGGCTGGTCTCAAGATGCTTGTATGGGTCGAGTTGCTGAATCAACATGCCCGTTTCATGAGTCCACTTTTCATCCCGGTAACTATCAAGGTCGTCTCCCAGATCCCAGGTGATGTTAGAAAACGCTGAGAAGCGATTCACTGCATAGCGAATGAATCGCCGCTCATCCTCACTGCCTGCGTCCGGATGGATCCTGCTGTCGCCCATGTCAAGAACGAGGGAGATGATCATGTCGCGATCAAGGGCGAACCGGAGCATCCTGTCGAATTTTTGCCAATAGGACACATTGAAGCGGGTGTAGTCGAAGCCGGGATGGAGAGGATCATCTGCATTCTGTGCGGGCCAGGCGGCGACGAGAGCGGTCCAATCTGGCCCCATCATCACGGGCTCGCCAAAAAAAGTTGATGCCTCACGGCCCGCAATCGTAACGCGCATGCGGTTCACCTTGAGACGATGGAGACGGTCGACGCTGTATTGAATCACGTGATCATCGCGCCAGCCTACCAGCCAATATGCAGTGGTTCCATTAAAGAAGTAATGCTCACCAGTTCCAGACCAGATGAAGTGCCACGGGTACTGCGGATCAACGGCGATCGTGCCTCGACGATGAGCGGTCGTCACCTGGAACTCTCCGTCGGACGAGCGCTGGAACTGGCCTTGTTTGTAAGTCACCGAGTAGGTGTAAACGCCCGGTTGCAGAGGCATGAACCTGATGCGGAAGACGCTTCCATCCGTGCTGTCGCAAAATCCTTCGACATTCCAAGCCTTACTTCCGTCTTTGGTTTTGAAGGAGCCCGTTAAGGAAGCGTCCAGAAATGGATTCCGCACATCAGGCGGCTCGACTGTAGCCGCGATTTCGAGATACCCGTAGGCCTCAACAGAGCCCGCAGGCTTGGAGAAGTCAACACGCTGCGCGTCTGCCAGCGAGGCGAAAGACAAGCATATGAGTAAACATGCTGACAAAACGAAGATAGCGAGTCTTCGTAGTGAAGCGATGGTTGCTGAAAAATAGGTTTGCACCACTCGTTACCTTCCAAATTGAGAGGACCGGAGCTTTTGTGCCAAGCGAAGTGCTAGTCTTCGACGAGTTTAGGCTGTGGTGAGTACGCAGCTAGCCGCGCACCCACTGGCGAATTCGCTCGGCGGCCAATCATTAAGAGCCGTGCGAGGGCGACTCCCATTGTATTCCTGCCGCCGGCCTTCGATGAGTTGTTCTGCTTCGGCCAGCGATTCGAACTAGCGCACGTCGAAGCATTCATCGCGGAGCATACCGTTGAACGACCTGACGGACCCTTTGCTGGTTTTCGCCACCATGGATTGGCTGTGGTGGGCGGCGAGGGAATTCAGTAAGATCTGGGACCGGCGCACGGCTGTGGCAGCTTTGGACAGCCAGATAGTATTCTGGCTATTGAAACGCGGGGACCCCTGAGTGATTCGAGCGCTGGTTGATTTCGCTCTCAAGAGCCGCTGGCTGGTCCTGGGCGGAGTGGTGGTTTTGTCTGCGTGGGGCGTGATCAGCTTTCGCGCGCTGCCCATCGAAGCCTACCCCGACGTCGCCAACAACTACGTGCAGATCATCACCCAGTGGCCGGGGCGCTCGGCTGAGGAGATTGAGCGCCAGGTAACGGTGCCAATCGAGATCCAGATGGCCGGCATCCCCCACCTGGCCCATTTGCGTTCCACTACGCTGGCTGGTCTCTCAAGCCTGATGTTGATTTTCGATGACGGCACCACCAGCGACGTGAATCGGGAACACGTGGTGGAGCGGCTGGGGCAGGTGAATCTGCCGGCCAACCTGGTTCCGCAGATGGGCACAGACTGGAGCCCTGTAGGACAGATCTACTGGTACACCCTGGAAAGCACCAATCCTACCTACGACGTGATGGAGAAGAAGTCGCTGGAAGACTGGCTGCTGGAGAAATCGTTCAAAGGCGTCACGGGGGTAGTGGACGTATCGAGCTTTGGCGGCCCGACCAAGGAGTACCAGATCAAGCTGGACCCGGAGAAGCTAGTGAGCTACGGGCTGAGCATCAGCCAGGTGGAGCAGCAGATCGCCGCCAACAACACCAACGGCGGGGGCAGCTTTATCGAGCAGGGCGCGCAACAGATTAATGTGCAGTCCCTGGGTCTCTACACCAGTGTGCAGGACATTGAAGACACGGTGGTGAAGACGCAAAACGGCACGGCGATCACGGTCAAAGATATCGGGACAGTTACCCAGGGAGCGAAGATCCGGCTGGGGCAGATTGGCAGAGCGACCCATCGGCCCGACGGGGTGATCGTCGACAATCCGGACACCGTGGAAGGAATCGTGCTGCTGCAGAAAGGTGACGATTCCGACCCGGTTCTGAAAGGTATCCACGAGGAAGTGGACAAGCTGAACCATGGCATTCTGCCCCAAGGTGTGAAGGTGGTGCCGTTTCTGGACCGCTCAGACCTGGTGAAGTATACGGTCGAGACCGTGGAGCACAACTTGAGCATGGGAATGATCCTGGTGGCGATCATTCTGTTCTTGTTTCTGGGCAACGTGCGCGGCGCCATCATAGTGACGCTCACTATACCTTTCGCGCTGATGTTTGCATCTATCTGCCTCGACTTGAGCCGCATTCCAGCCAATCTTCTTTCTCTCGGCGCGCTGGACTTCGGCATGCTGGTGGATGGATCGGTGGTGATGATCGAGAACATGGTGCGCCATTTGTCGCAGCAGGACGACACGCGCACTCCGGCGCAAAAGATTCGCGACGCAGCGCACGAGGTGCAGCGGCCGGTGTTCTTCGCCCGTGGCATCATCATCACCTCGTACCTGCCGATCTTCACGCTGCAAGCAGTGGAGGGCAGGCTATTCAAACCGATGGCGTGGACAGTGACCTTTGCGCTGCTGGGCGCACTCGGTTTCGCCATTATCGTGGCGCCGGTGATGGCGAGCATCCTGTTTCGCGGTGGTGCTAAAGAGTGGCAGAACCCGATCATGCACTGGTTGATCGTCCGCTATCGCACAGCGGTCCGCGCCGCCATTATGCATCGCTACGTGACGGTGGGCATCGCGACGGTTCTTTTCGCGATTGCCATCTATCTCACGGTGGGTGGGCCGATTGGGTCAGAGTTCCTGCCGCACCTGGATGAAGGCTCGATCTGGGTGCGGGGAACGTTGCCTCCGAGCGAAGGCCCGACGGCCAGCATCGACTTTACCAACAAGGCCCGCGTGGTGATGGCGTCGTTTCCTGAAGTGACAGAGGTGGTGAGCCAGACGGGGCGCCCCGACGACGGCAACGATACCACCGGCTTCTTCAACACGGAGTACTTTGTCGACCTGAAGCGAAAAGAACAATGGCGCCCCATGTTTCACCGCGACAAGGAACAGCTTGTGGCCGCGATCGACAAGGAATTGGAAAAATTTCCGGGGGTGATCTGGAACTACTCCCAACCGATCTCAGACAACATGGAAGAAGCTGTCTCGGGTGTAAAGGGTGAACTGGCAGTGAAGCTTTACGGCGACAACCTGCGCACCCTGGAACAGACTGCAGACAAGATCCAGTCGCAGATGGCCTCGGTCCGCGGCGTCGGAGACCTGGGTATCTTCAGGATTGTCGGACAACCGAACTTGAACCTGCAGGTTGACCGCAAGGCTGCAGCCCGGTGGGGCATCAACGTGGCCGATGTGCAGGATGCAGTGCAAACCGCGGTTGGCGCCAACGCCGTGACGCAAGTGCAGCAGGGCGAGGCACGCTTCGACGTGACGTTGCGCTATCAGCAGCAATACCGCGACACGCGCGAAGCCATTGAAAGCGTCCGCCTGCTCACGCCTTCCGGCGAGCGGGTATCGCTGGCGCAACTGACCAAGACCACAACCGACGACGGGGCCGAACAGATCAACCGCGAATCGGGCCAGCGCTACATCGCCATCAAGTATTCAGTGAAGGGGCGCGACCTGGGGTCCACCGTGGAAGAAGCGATCCGCAAGGTGGAGCACAATGTGCAATTGCCCTCGGGCTACCATCTTGAGTGGGCGGGCGAATACGAGAGCCAGAAGCGGGCCAATAAGAGGATGGCTATTATCGTTCCCATCACAGTACTGGCCATCTTCCTAATCCTGTATACGATGTTTCGCTCGTTCAAATGGGCAATGCTCATTCTCATAAGTGTGGTGATGGCCTCGATCGGCGGTCCGCTCGCGCTGTTTGTGACCCACACCAACTTCTCAGTCTCATCGGCGGTGGGATTTCTGGCTCTGTTTGGAGTTTCGGTGCAAGCCGGCGTGATCATGATCGAATTCATCAACCAATTGCGAGCGCGCCGGAAGGGCATGGAAGTGTCTACACAGGAACATATTGTGGAGGCTGCCGTGGAGGGTGCAGTGTTGCGCCTGCGCCCCATTATGATGACCATGCTGGTGGCCACGCTGGGCCTGCTTCCGGCAGCGCTTTCGCATGCCATCGGCTCCGACTCGCAGCGGCCCTTCGCCATTGTGATTGTGGGCGGATTGCTGGCCAACCTGGTGATCGGCGTGTTCCTGCTGCCGACCCTGTATGTGTGGGCGGCGCGCGAGCAGGATATCCTGCCGCCTGTGGAGAACAGCAGCGAGGACTTCTAACGCCCTCGATGCGCAACTAGAGCACAGACAGTCTTGAGGAGCTTATGAAGCAGCCGTCGATACGAGGACTGCTCCATTTCTTACCGGAAAACGCCTGAAATCCGACTTTTCAGGGTGCTTTGGGGCCCAAAACAGGGCAAAATCAGAGCCTTTTGTTTACCGATGAGTACATAGGGGTAAATTCCAAACTACTCATTACATTTAGGTTACCGGAAAAGTGGGCCCCCAAAACCGGGCTTCGGAGGGGGGAGGGGGTGGGTACGGTCCTCACTCGGAGGGTTTTTTGGGCAGGTGGGATTCAAATTGGAGGCTGCCGAGAGCGACCTGGGCCGCGTAGAGAAGCTGGCCGCTCTTTTCGGGAGGGATAGCGCCGATGAGGATGCCGTGGGCGGCGCAGGCCACGAAGTCGCGGACGCCTTTGTATCCGGCGAGCAGAGGCATGGCGTTGCAGTAGGCCTTGGCAGCCTCCCTGGCGGCATGGATATCGTACTTGTCGTCGTATTCCGGATCATCCTTGCAAGCCTTGAAGGCGCGCTGCCAGGCTGCGCAACAGCGGCGAAGGGCGGCCTTGGCGTTGGAGGAATTGGGGCCGGGCCCCGGGGAGAGCGTGGTGGCGGGCGCATTGCGCTGGATGGAGTTGAGCAGGACGATTTCTGAAGTGGAGAGATTCGACATGTGAGATTCACCTGCCGATAGTGTGCGCCGGTAAGGGGTAATTCTCTGCAAAAGGGAGTTGCGGGTGAGGGTACCCGAGCCTGTTCGCGTTGGACGAAACAATGCTCGCCAAGTGTCGTGTGTGGAGGTCTCCCATGTCTGAAAATCCAGATATGGGGCACCCGGCTCATGCCGGTTCAGGGGTTGATGACCGGGCCACCTGCCCCACCCGACAACCCTGTGGCATCACTTCGGCTTGAACATTAGCTGCAGCCAGTGCCTCAAGGTCCTCGGTTTCATCCGAGCCAAGTTCTTCTTCGCCGTCAGCGTGTCCGGATGCTCCTCGCCCAGCAGACGACAGCGAGTCTCCAGCACTTGTTCCTCAAGCTTCCGCGCTCGCGACCGATCACCCTGCGAGTACAGCGTCAGGGCGAGATTACTCTTTGCCCATAAGCTGCCTGCATGCTCCTCGCCAAGGAGACGCAGGCGAGCCTCTAGCACCTGTTCCTGGAGCTTCCGCGCTCGCGACCGATCACCCTGCGAGTACAGCGTCGCGGCCAGATTACTCATTGCCGTCAAGCTGCTTGGATGCCCCTCGCCGAGCAGACGAAGGCATGCTTCCAGCGCCCGTTCCTGAAGTTCACGCGCTCCCGCCAGATCCCTCTGCGAGCACAGCGTTCCGGCGAGACTTGTCATCGCTGTCAGCGTGTCCGGATGCTCCTCACCCAGCAAACGGCGGCGAGTCTCCAGCACTTGTTCCTGGAGCTTGCGCGTTGCGGTCAAGTCGCCGAGGCCCTTCAGCGATGCAGCGAGATTGTTCATCGCAGTCAGTGTGTGAGGATGTTCCTCGCCCTGCACACGACGACTCTCCTCCAGCACTTTTTCTTGAAGTTCCCTCGCTCCGGTCAGATCGCCCTGCAAATACAGCGTAGCGGCGAGATTGCTCATCGCCGTCAGTGTTTGGGGATGTTCCTCGCCCTGCACACGACGATTCTCCTCCACCTCGTGTTCTTGAAGTTTCCGCGCTCCCGCCAGATTGCCCTGCTCGCCAAGCACCACAGCGAGATCGCTTGCCGCCCTCAGAGTGTCCGGATGTTCCTCACCTAGCAAACGACGGCGCGTCGCTAGTACCTGTTCCTGAAGCTTTCTTGCCCCCACCCAATCGCCTTGCCTATACAGCGTCCGGGCCAGTCCAGCCATCGCTGTCAGCGTGTCTGGATGCTCCTCGCCAAGCAGATGACGGTGGCTCTCCAGCGTCTCTTCCTGAAGCTTCCGTGTGGAGGCGTGGTCTCTTTGCACGGAGTCGTGTTTGTCCCAAGTGGTCGCCATTGCAGGAACTACCTCATCGTGGCTCTAAAACGCTACCCAGTCGGCCGCGTGTATCCCCACCATACTGGATTCGGAAACTGCGGCGTCAAGACGGCGAAAACGGCGGCCCCGGCCCGGTCTATCATGGCGGCTGAGGATCTCCGGGAAAAATAGTAAGATCTTCCTCCGCAACCTGTGAAGGCCCGTGCTCCCTCAGCAGAGCCTAACTGCAACTGTGGCACTAGCCGGCTGTCTACCACCGTGCTCAGCCGGTTCAGGGTGTCGTAGGTGTAGGCCATCAACGCCCCGTTCGTGTTGGAAGAAACGATTGAAGCCACGTGCCCCGCCGCGTCGTAAGTATAGTTCAGAGTGTTGTGTGCGGGGGTCTCCCATGTCTGAAAATCCAGACATGGGGCACCCGGCTTACAAGAATCAGTGGTCGAGAGAGTTGAAGCTTCGTGGTTACCCACCCTTCGCTAGAAAAAAGCGAAGGATGGGGCACCCTCAATTTACGGGCGGATCAAGGGTAGGCCACCCGCCCACTCATGTTTCAGAGTCGTTGTCTTTTGGACCACCTGCGAATTCCTCGACGATGCCAAGAATCCAGAAGACCAGGCAAATATCAAGAGAATCGACGCAAGCAGTCATCAGGGCAGGAACCCACGTATTCGTCCAAGGAACGAACAGAATCAACAGAACATGAAGGGCCACGGCGGCTGCCATGGTTGCCCAGAACCATGCATGCCGTCTCAGCCTCCATTTCAAATAAAACAAGAAACCAAAAACGAGAACGCCGTTTCCTATTGGCCGGTAGAGGTACAGCAATCCAGAATCCTTGAGCATCCCACGAAGCAGAAGGGCAAGAACAAATAGGCAGAATACGGCCGGCCAAGGCAGCCAGATCTTCTTGGCCTCCGTGATGTCGTTTTTCACTACTTTAGAGATCCGCCGCATGAAGCGTTTCATTGACCGAAGGACCGAGGCTCCTCTCTTATGTTGCGGCCTGGAGCCGGCCCTGCTGCGATCATTAGGGCGTCGTTGAGAATGACTGGAATGAACTCGCTGCGACACGCCAATTTTCACTGACATTCTGGGCTCTCCTCCATTCCCGTGTTCCAATCATTAGCCATTTCGAAGCCGTTGCTGGCCGTGTTACAGGAGAGCGAGGAAATGGTCCCCTTACCCACGCGGTTGCCCTCAGCGTCATAAATGTATCCGTAGCTTCCGCTGGGACCGGAGACCGCGCAGAGGCGCCCTTCGGCGTCGTCGAGGAACGAGTTTAGGCCATCGTAGGACACCGTTGCCCTGCCGCGCCGTAAGTATAGTTCAGAGTGTCGTGTGCGGGGGTTTCCCATGTCTGAGAATCCAGACATGGGCCACCCGGCGGATTTAATGGCGGAGCTAGAACGGGGCACCCCGATTTGTGGCGGGGTTAGGGCGGGCTACCTGCCGTGGTTTACCGGGAGGCGTCGGGTGTTACATATTGCGGTGAGATGGCCTGGCGCACGGTTGCCGAGAAGGCTTGCCACGGGCAGGCACCATCCTGAGCCGCGCAACCGGGGATGAAGACCGGCGCGAGCGCGGGCGGGCTGGCGAGAGTGAGAGGTGTGGCAGCGCGCATCTGGTCGAGGGTCTGTGCAGTGTAGAAAGTACGCACGGTGTAAGCGCCCGCGCCGGGCAAGCGCCAAAGCTCAAAGACCAGAGCACCACCGGGAGGTGTGTCTTCGCGGCGTCCATCGATGATCCATGTGAGGCCGAGAGCACCGGCCACGGTGGAGATGTTGGTGTCGTGTCCGGACAGAAATAGGATGCGGTCACCCGATTTGCCGGGCGCGCCCAGGACCGGCTTTGCGTCGACGCTCTGCTGCATTGCCCTGAGGATGTGATCGAGGAGATTGGATGCGTAGATGCGCGCAATGACAGGTGTGCGCTGGGAGAAATCCGCAGCCGCGACGTGCAACTGCATGACGTGGCGAAGGGAGGCCTCATCCAGGCATCCCCATCCAAGATCCGCGCCGGCGAAACCCTCGGTGTATTCAAGAAGAAGATTCTCAGACAGGGTCGACGCGACAGACAACGGTCCATGCAACTCTACGGGATGATCGCCTGCGCCGGGCGCAAGGCTGGATGGAACGTCGAAGAGCGAAGTGCGCTGGTGATCCGTAGGCTGTGCATTTCCGCAACCGGAAAGGACGCGGTCGAGCGCAGACAACTGGGGGCGATAGGCCTCAGTGAGATTGGCTGGATTGCCGCCGATGCGTCCCGCGAGCGCCGCTTCGGCAAGCGCTTTATCCGTTTGGCCGATTCCGGCGTGCAGGGAATGGAAGAGCGGATCGTCAGAGCCCTCAGGGAGGGCATGCACGTCGACGGTGCATCCGGGGAACATTCCCTCGGCGATGGCCTTGCCGGTTTCACGGGTGCGCTGGTCGGAGTCGGCAAGGATAGTGACGTGGGCCGCGTCTGCACAACCCGAGGGAGGCAGCAAGCCCTGCTCAGAGAGCTTTGCACGGTCATATGCGCCAAAGAGGGTCATCAGCTTGTAGCCGTGAGATGTGAGATAGCCCGGCTGCACGCTCCACTCCGGCCAGGGCGTGGCGGAGTAGCGATTGTATTGGGCGGGTTTCGCAGTAGGCGAGCGCACTCCGTGGCGACTGAGAAAGACAACGAACTGCAATTTGGAGCCGTCGACGACGGGCCCGGTGTTTAGAGCTGTATCCGAATTTTGCGCTGCGCTGGATAAAGTGGATAAGGCAAGAACGAACAAAGGAATAACAGCAAGACGTGACAAATTGCGCAGACTCATCCTGAACCCTCGGTGCGATTGTAGAGCGGCCCCACAATTCACGTGCGCCAGCCTAAGAACAACGCCGCTTGATGGTGGTTAACTCTGGGTACAGCAATTGTGGGACTGCTGCAAAAGAAAGCAGACCGGCAGGGTGAGAGGCCCATTACGCCGGTCTGCAAGCTGCAATCAATGCTACTTCTCGCGGTGGGAAGTCCAGCGAAGACCACCGCCATAAGTGGGGTGATAGTATTCGCGCTGCACGACATACTGCGGACTGCCAAAGTAGAAGCCGAAAACCTCATTGGTCAGATTCAAGCCCTGGGCGTAGGCCTCAAATCCCCTTGGAAGGCGGTAAGTAACCTGAGAGTCGACCTGGAGGTGAGGATAGAGGTAGTTATCGCCGAAAGGCCCTTTCACTCCGCCCACCTGCGGCGCGGGTGAGGTGGTTCCGTCCGAATTCAGGGTCAGGTTTTCGTACTGGTACGAGTAAATGCTGGCGCCGTTGTATTCAAGGCCCAAGTGGACTGAAACCCGGCCGCGGTCATAGCTGGGGCCGAGGTTCCAGGTGTTCGGGGTCTGGCGAAGAAGCGCCGGGCTATCGGTGCGTAGCGGATCGACACCCGTTGCCTGCGAGTTGCTGTAGGTGTAGTTTCCGTCGAAGCCAAGGCCGCCCATCATACCAGGCAGGAACGAAAGGCGCTGCTGATAGCCGATTTCAATTCCCGTAACCCACGCGGTGCCCCCGTTGGTCGGTTGGGTTTGCTTGTATCCGGCATAGGTACCGGAGCTGAGGATGCGAGTCTCTTCAGTGAGGGGACTGGTCAACGCCTTGTAGAAGAATCCAACCTGGAAGAGGCCCAAGGGAGTGAGGTAATGCTCATACATCAGGTCGTAATTGTTGGCGTGCTCGGGCACCAGGGCAGGATTGCCAATGCCAAGGAGAGCCGGAGTTTGCGAGGTATCAAGGGTGATGTACGGAATCAGATCCTGAGGGTCGGGCCGCGCAATTCCACGTCCATAGGAGGCTCGAATGTCTGAGTTGTTGGTAATGGCGTATCGTGCCTGCACACTGGGCTGTATGTCGAGATACGATTGCGACCCGGGCACCGGCGTGGTTCCGCCCCAGGTTCCGTCGGGATTCGTTATGACCTGATAACCGGTGGTCTTGAGGTTGGTAGCTTCAAAGCGCAAACCGGTCTGCAAGTGCAGTTTGCCAAACTGGATCGTGTTCATCAAGTAGCCCGCGGTGATGCGCTGTTCCAGATTGAAGTTGCTGGCATCTGAACCGATGTGAGTCGCATCGACGTCGAGTGGAAATTGACCGGGGTTGGCCGCGGCGAAAGCAACGATCGAATCGAAGTCGGTGAGCGGACCCATCCGATAACTCTTGTCATAGTAGTTGTCGTTGTGGATGGGGCTGATGAACTGGCTCATCATGATTCCATCCGGTTCGTTGTCGTAGGTGGGAGAGTAGGCGTCCTGGCCCTTGTGCTGGTTGCGCACTTTGGCGCCGAATTCGAAGGTGGAGAAATGTCCGCCGAAATGGTAGTTGAATGCGTAGGCCGCGGAACCCTGGAGATTGATTTGCGCAGTTTGCCCGCTGGTGAGATCGAGTTCGGTCAATTGGTACTGGGTAGGATCGTAGACCGGCGATCCAGCGGCGGTGCAGGCCGGGTTCCACTGGGGGCGGTATTGACTGGGATTGGCGGCCGGATCGTAGTAGCAGTTTTGGGCAGCGAAATCCTTCAGCGTTCCAGTCGCCGGCTTGAAGTCGGCGCCAGGGTTTCCGGCCGCTGCCGCTTGTCGCGCACGAGAAACTGCCGCTTCCCACTTGAACCAGGAGTTCGTAAAGAGGTGATTGCCGCCGATGGCAAGGACTCCCAATCCATAATCAGGTGAGCGCTTTGATGTGCTGAATTTAGGCTTGTCTCCGCAGGGATTATTGGGATCAGTGGGATCGCAGCTTGGTGGGAAAGCGCCAGCGTTCAAGGTGTAGACCCACTTGTCGCCGTAGTCCTTGAAGTCAGAGTAGAAGACCTTGGCATAGAGCAGAGAACCCTCCGACAGCTTGTAGTCGAGGCTGCCAGCGGCACCCCAGCGGGTGCGGTCATAGCGATACTCGCGCAAGTCAATGCTGTCGTATTCCGGAGTCAGATATCCCGGGTCGGGCGAAGGCTCGATGTCATCGATGCCGCGGCCGTTGTAATCGTAGGTGAAGTTTCCAAGAACGCCGAGCTTTTTGTCGGTGAGGTACCGCTTGCCAGCGGTGATGCCGTACTGGCTGGCATGGCGACCGTCGAGAATAGGGGTATAGCCGCTGCTGCCGAAAGCAGTGATGGTGGGTGTATCGCCCGCTGACTTGGTGACCAGATTTACCGAGCCGCCGATGGCGTCTCCATCCTGATTCGCCGAGAGAGTTTTGTTGATTTCGACCGATTCGACCAGATCAGCGGGGATTGTATCCAGCTTGATCTGATTCACCTGGGCCTCGGGCGAGGGAGCAAGCACACCGTCGATGGTGGTATTGCTCAGTCGAGGTTCGGTGCCGCGGATTTGTACATACTTGCCTTCGCCTTCGTCGCGCTCCAGCGTGACACCCATCAAGCGTCCGAGCGCATCCGCCACGTCGGCGTTGGGCAGGCTCATGATCTGATCGTTGGTCAAGACGTTGAGGATGTTTTCAGACGTGTCAATGCGGTTGATGGCCTCGGCATCTCCATGGGCGTCGGTTGCCGTCACCAGGATTTCTTGTGTTGCAGAAGCGACTACCATGACTGCATCAAGACGAGCCGGCTGACCATCTGTGATGGTGATGGTCTGCGAAAATGGTTTAAAGCCGACGAAGGAAATGGTTACCTGATAGGCGCCGGGCGCAAGGTTGGGAATCACGAATTCACCTTGCTTGTCAGAAACGACAGAACCTGCATTCGGTGTAAGTTCAATGCGGGCGCCTTGTAGCACCGCTCCGGCTGTGTCGGTGACGCGGCCGCTCAGGATTTGCTTTTGAACCTCGCCAAAGAGCGCGACATGCGCACCGATAGTAACGATTATCAAGACGATAAGAATGCGCCAGCGAAAGAATAATGACACCAGGTACCTCCAATAAGTCGTCCGGTTCCAGGAAGGCTATGTGCCGAGTGTGAATGATAGGGGGTGAAGTTAAGCTGAACCATCCATGACAAGACTGTGAATTCTGGACAGCGCGGGGACCCGGTTTTTCGCGAGTATCACCCGTGCAAACGTATGCTGCGGTGAAGTAGAGAGAGCTTTTCCTGCATAAACGCATGAAGGAAGAAGGAATACGGACTTCGAACGCGAAGACGTTCACGGTAACGGCGCTCGACCCGGTAAGGCGTGTGATCTACACTGTCGGCAACCGGGAGAACCAGTGCGCTGTTCGAGATTGGGCGGTGAGCAGAGCGGCATATGGCTTAACTTAATCAGGGAGGCAAATTGCGGATTCTGGTGGTGGAAGATCACGCAGGTCTGGCGAAGAATGTTGCACGGGCGCTGCAAGAGTCCGCCGGGTATGCGGTTGATATCTCGCTGGATGGACAGGACGGATTGTTCATGGCCGAATCCAATCCTTACGATCTGATCCTGCTCGACCTGATGCTACCCAAAATGGATGGGCTGGAGGTGCTGCGCGCAATGCGCGGGAAGGCCAATCGCACGCCGGTGCTGATTCTTACATCGCGCGACGATAAGGAAACGACCGTGTCGCTGCTTGACGCGGGGGCCGACGACTACCTGACCAAGCCGTTTGATGTGAGCGAGATGGTGGCGCGTTGCCGGGCACTGATACGGCGCGCACACGGGATTGCGACGCCGCTGATTGAGGTGGGTGATCTTCAAATTCACACGGAAGAGATGACCGCGACGCGTGGAGGACGTCCGCTGACGTTGACGGCCATGGAATATCGATTGCTGGAATACATGGCCCATCGTCCGCGGACCGTGCTGGCGAAGAGCGAACTGCTCGAACATCTCTATGATCACAGCTGGGAGAAGTTCAGCAACGTGCTGGAGGTTTACATTTCGTCGTTACGCCGCAAGTTGAACCATGAAGGAGACGAACCGCTGATCCATACGCTGAAGGGGCGCGGATATGTTCTGACCCATGCGCAAACTGTAACACCCCGTTAACAGATAGTGGGGTACGACAGGCCTAGAATAGCCGGAACCGCGTCCTCCGCGCTCCCATGCAGCTACCTATTCGAATCCGGCTCTCGATTGGATACTTCGTTATCTTTTCGTTCGCAGGTATTTTGTTGAGTGTCAGCTCCTACTACCTGGCGCGGCGAAGCTTATACATCACCCTGGATCATGAACTCGACGAACGCATCGACGATGTGCGAGATTTTTTCGCGGCTCATCAACTGAGCAGAGACTACGATGACGCACGCACGCAGGCCGCCGACGAGTTTCAAATAAAAGACTATGGGAAGTGGTTACAAATCGAGGACGACAAGGGACGGTGGATTTACCGCTCCAAGCGGATCATGATGACGCCGCATGAATTGCCGGCAGCAACAGCGTTGCCGTTGCACGGCAGCATCTCTGAATCCGGCGCGAACTCCAAGCGCTTTCGCTCTCTGTGCCGTTCTTTCATACTGGACGGCCACACCTATGTTGTGGAGGAAGGAATCACGCTGACCAAAACCGACCAGGCCCTTGCTCTGTTCCGCAATAGCCTGTGGCTTATTTCGCCGGTGGTTCTTCTGATGGCCGGGCTAGCCGGCCACCTGCTGAGCCGGCGGGCACTGGATCCGGTGGCAGCAATTGCACGGGAAGCGCAGCGCATTCATGACGGTAATTTGCAGTCGCGCCTGCCGCGGCTGACCACACGAGATGAGCTGGCACATCTTTCATCGACGCTGAACGAGATGCTGGAGCGCATTGAGTCTGGAGTTCGCAGCGTGCGTGACTTCACCGCCTACGCTTCGCACGAGTTGCGGACGCCGGTGGCGATGATCCGGAGCGAAGCGGACCTGGCGCTTCAGTTCGAGCGCACCGGGCCGGAGTATCGGGAAGCCATTGCAACGATCGGCGCAGAGGCGCTACGCATGTCTTCACTGCTGAACAGCCTTTTGTTTCTGGCCCGTGCCGACTCCGGCGCCGAGCGGGTGCAGTTAGAGAGTGTGGACGCGCGGCGGCTATGCTCCATCGTCTGCGAGAAGTGGCGGGGAATGCTGGCAAAGACCCAGGTAAGAGTAGTTGCCGACCTTGCACCAGGACCACTGATGGTGATGGCCGATCCAACCTACCTGCAAAGGCTTTTAAATATCATCCTTGAGAATGCCGGCAAGTACACGCCGAGAGGCGGATGTGTGACGCTGACGCTCATTCGCGAGCGGCAGGTGGCGCGTTTTCAGGTCAGCGACACCGGCATCGGGATTCCCGCGCACGAGCAGGGGCGCATTTTCGAGCGTTTCTACCGCGGCAGCAACGTGCAGGAGTCCGGCGCCGACGGGTCCGGCCTGGGGTTGGCGCTGGCCGGCTGGATTGCCGCACGGCATGGAACGGAGATTGAAGTGACAAGCGCGCGCGGAGATGGAAGCCGGTTCGCATGGAGTCTGCCTTTGGCGACCCAGAACGTCTGGACGGCTGGACACAGGAGCCGATCCGAGACCGGTGAGCACGTTCTGATGGCCAGTTCAGGCTCGTAGTCCGGTTGCTTATGCGGGCGCACGCGAAAGGGACTCATTCCGTCGCCGCGCAGGAAAAGCAAACCCGGCACAAGAATCCGAAACGGGGTGCCTAGGGCGGGAAAAGCGAGCCGGAATGAGCGGGTAACGAGGCCACCCGCGGCCGGCGGCGCGGGGCGCCAGGGTGAGGCGAAGACAAAAGGCCAGCTATTTCACGCAGTTCGGCCCTGGCCTGGCCAATGGCGGCTGCCACGTTGTCCTTGCGCCGTTCCGCGTCGGCGCCCGCAAGCGGCAAAGGCGATTGCACATCGGAACGGCGAAGTTGGGCGAGCGCCTGGCGAGCCCCGGAAAGGGTATAGCCCTCGATATGCACAAGGCGCTTGATCTCAAGGGCAATCTCTACATCGCGGCGGCGGTAAAGGCGCTGGCCGGTCCCACTCTTGTTGGGCTTGAGTTGCGGGAACTCAGTCTCCCAAAAACGCAGGACATAGGTTTCAACGCCGCAAATACGAGCCACGTCACCAATCTTGAAATAGAGGCGGTCGGGGATCAGGGGCGAGTCGAGCACGCGCTTCTGGGAAAGTTGCGTGGCCATAAGGGTGAAGCGAAGGGACAGCGTCTTGCGCCGGAAGCCCCTTCTCTAACCGCAGTATAGGCCAGCGTCGGCGTGATTTGTGAAGCAAAATCGGCAACCGGGGCTCAACTTCGGAACTGAGACAGGTTCCAAACACGATCAAGCGGGTACTGGTGTGCCCGCATGTGACGCCAGGCTGGGACGAACAAGAGGCTCACGAACCACCGAGTGATGAGGTGCGGCGCGAAGGTACTGGACGGGCCAACTGACGGTTTCGCCGAGCGCGGCAGCCGCATGAACCGGCCAGTAAGGATCGCGCAGCATTTCGCGGGCCAGGAAGACGAAGTCGGACTTGCCCTCGGCGACAAGGGTGTTCGCTTGACCGGGGTCAGTGATCATGCCCACGGCCGCGGTGGCAATGCCGGCTTCTGCACGGATCCTAGCGGCGAAAGGCGCCTGGAAGGCGGGGCCGACGGGAATGCGGGCGTCGGGGACCTGGCCGCCGGAGGAGACGTCAACAAGATCGACGCCGCGCGGGCCGAGGAACCGAGCGAGTTCCACAGACTCGTCGATGGACCAGCCACCCTCAACCCAATCCGTAGCGGAGATGCGGACGAAGAGCGGCAAATGGTCAGGCCATGCGGTGCGAACAGCGTCGACAACCTCAAGAAGCAAGCGAGAGCGGTTGAGGAAGCTGCCGCCGTACGCGTCGGTGCGGTGATTGGCAAGCGGGGAGAGGAACTCATGGAGCAGGTAGCCATGGGCGGCATGAATCTCAATGAAGTCAAACCCTGCTGCGAGCGCCCGCTGCGCACCCTGTGCAAAGGCACGAAGAACGGCGGCGATTCCAGCCTGATCGAGGGCCTGGGGTACGGCGTAGTGGGGGGCAAAGGCGAGAGCGCTGGGTGCGACAGGCTGCCAACCACCCTCCTCTGGAAGCAACAGGCGCTCGCCGCCAAAGGGTATGGACATGCTGCCCTTGCGGCCGGCGTGGGCCAACTGGATTCCGGCACGGACGCCCTGGGCATGGATGAAGCGAACGATTTGCTCGAGGCCGGAGATGTGAGCATCCTTCCAGATACCAAGATCTCCGGGGGAGATGCGGCCTTCAGGGAGGACGGCGGAAGCCTCAAACAGGACGAGGCCCGCACCACCTTGAGCGCGACTGCCGAGATGGACGAGGTGCCAGTCGTTGGCGAATCCGTCCTGCGAAGAATATTGGCACATGGGCGAGACGCCAATGCGATTGGCAAAGTTGACGGAACGAAGCTGAAATGGGGAAAAAAGCGGAAGACTCATAAGGGATTGGATGAACGGATGGGGCTGGAGATGCAGAGAGGCGGCAAGCGGCGCTCAACCAGCTCTCTGGCCGTATGAATTTGTTCCTGAGATCTGTGGTCTCCCAGGTCTCAGAAGCGAGACCTAGGGCACCCAGCATTCATACAGCATCAAGGGGTCAGAGACCCAGTGGCTTGATTGTCTAATGCTTCTTGAGAACGGCTGCGCCTCTTTCATCGGCAAGGATGGCGCCTTCAAGCTGGCGGAACTCGACGGCTTTCGCAGCGGGGATTTCAACCGCACGGACAACGTACTCGCGCTGGTAGTGAAGGATGTTGCCCTGGGCCGAGAATGTGGAGCGATAACTGGCAAATTCGAGATCGATATTGACCGGGTCCGGGGTCTCATCCACGATGTAGCCGGAGGGGAGTGTGATGTCAAAACTGTCGCGCCAGCGGCCGGTTGCGCCCAGGTCGATGGGAACGGTACGGGGCTTGTCGTCGAATGGCAGCGCATCTGAACCCACGACCCTGGGCCGAACGAGGAACAGCGGACCCGCCTGGTGAGCGTACTGCGCGGCGGTGAGCTTGTAGTGCATCTCGAGAGGTTTATCCAAAGCGGGGGGCTGAACGAACTGGAAAGAATCCAGAGCAACACCGGGCAGATCGTGGGCAAGTTGCGTCTCCCAGTATTCGCGCCGCTCCTTTTCGTCGGTGTACTTGAGGAGCATGCGCAAGTCGGCTCCCTCGGGACCGGTATGCGCGGTATCGACAGAGCCAGTGAGGGTGCCATCGGGCGAGAGGGTAAAGGTGCCCTTGCGCTCGGTGCCGTTAGCGTCGGGACCGAGAACGGGCAAAGCAATGATCTGGCTGGAGGCTCCCGCGGCCAACGTGCCATAACTGCCTTGGAGGTAAGAAGGTAGATTGCCCACAGGGGTGCGCTCGTTGGTGGGATCGAAGATGAGATAGCGTTTGCCATCGCGGGCTTTGGCAATGGCTTGAAGACGCGGGTCCTGAACGTCCGGCGGAATCTCTATAGCGGTAATCATGTGATTGCCAAAGAGGGATGGATCGCCCGGATCGACAATGCCGCGACGGTCGTCCACGGGAACATAGAAGGCGTGGATGCCAGCCACCTGGAGCATGGAGATGAGCAGGGTGGTCTTGTCTTTGCAGTCGCCATAGCGGTTGCGGAAGATGTCTGAGGCATGATTGGCCTGGTAGCCACCTATGCCGCGCTCAACGATGAAATAGCGGATGTCTTTCTGGATGGAATCGGTGATACGGCTGAGCTTGTTGTAGAAGTCAGGCGCACCGGCGATGAGAGTTTGCACCTGAGCGGTGATCTCAGGCGAGGGAGCGGTACGATCGGCTTCGAGCGTGGTAACCCATTGGCCGATGGCGCGCCATTGATTGTCAGCGCCATCGACGGCGGCCTCGCCCCATTGGACTGACATGCGTGCGGCAATAGCGGCCCATTCGGGATGCAACGGAATGTCACGGAGGATGAGCGCGGGCATGTCTTTGATTTCCCAGCGCCAGTGGTTGGGAGCAACCTGAACGGGTGCCGCGGATTCGCGGTTATGCCAAGCATAGGTTTGAGCTCGGCCGGGCGGGAGGTCGATTTCGAGCGCCTGAAAGACCACAGGAATGGAGCTCTGAACCTGCCAGACCTTTTCTTGCCGGAATGGCTCGAGCAATTCCTCGGACTCACAGACGATGGTGGCGCCGACATCGACGGCTGGAGGATGGGCGACACGAGACTTGCGGGTGGAAAGCATGATGGGGATGCTGTTGTCGCCTTCCACAGTGAAGTCGGTGTCCTGGGCCATGTAGCGTTTTTCGTCCGCGGCGATGGTCCAGACGCGGAAGTAGTTGACCTTCTCATCGACGTCGTATGAGACCTCGCAGGTATTGCGGCGTCCCTGGGGCTTGAGGATGCGGATGGCCTCCCGCTCGCGTTCAACGGCACGACCCTGGGTGTCTACGGTTTCGACGTACTCGTCGAACAGGATGACTGCGGCAGCATCGCCCACCGAGGCAGGTGTGGGAGTCTTGTAGGCGTCAAGACCCCATTGAGGCACGGGCTCGTTTGACTTTCCAAATAAACCGGCAAAGGCGGGCAAGGCGGCGAAAACAAGGACGGCGGCCATGAGCACACGGATTGCGGACGACTTTGGAAGCAGCGGAATCCGCGGCATCAGTTCCCTTTCGCAGCCGGAGATGCGGTGAGCACAAGTTCCTGCTGATCAGCGGCGGCAACTTTCTGATAAAAGCCGCGCAGATCCTGGTACTCTTCGGCTTTGACGAAGGTGAAGCCACGCGCCAGTGTTCGGGCGATCGTAACCTGGCCAGAGTCAACCTTGGTCTTGGTCACCAGCACTGCGCGGTTCTCCCAGGCTATCCTTGCGTCTTGCGGCGAGCCTTCCACGGCAAGATCCGGCGGGAGGTGATAGACCACCTGATCGCTGACCTTGTCGCCATAATGCATATCTACAGATTCGAGACGCTTTTCTTCACTGACGAAGGGATGACTACCGCGAGTTTCGAAGAAGAAGCCGGGCAACAACAGGCGTTTGGAAGTTGCCGTTCCCAGCGAGCCTTTCGCATTGAACACCGCAATCAGGTTTGTTTCGGGTTGGTCTAAAGCCGTGACGTGATCGATGTGTGCCTCGATGCCGTCGGGGACCATGGTCTGAATCCAGTGGTCGAGTTGCTTGTTGACCTCAGCACTATCATTCTCAAGGGCGATCTGCCGCCAGCGAAGAGCCTCCTGGCCGGTCATGATTACGCGAAGGGTACCGGTGACGGCGCCGCGCGGATCGATGGTCAGGTCGCCGGCGCGGACCAAGGTGTTGGCGGTATAGAGCTCAAGAGGGGTGTTGGCGGCGTCGCGACCATCGGCGCTTTCGCGCACACCGCCAGCGCCGGAATGCCTCCAATGCACCGCCTGGAACGGGCACATTTTTTCACCAGGGTCCAGGACTATCTCCTTGCCATTCAGGCTGAGGATGACGACGTCGTCGTCGAGTTGGTCGAAGTTCAGGTAACTGAGGGTGAAAGTGTTCTCCGCACGATCTACAACCCTCATTCCGTAGGCAGTGAGACCGGCGGCGCGCAGCATAGCGAGATACAGCAGAGCAATGTCGTCACTGGAGCCGCTTTTCTGGGACCAGGTATCCTCGGCGCGCTTTGCGGCATGGAGGCCAAGTTCCTTGAGCTCGACCTGGCCCTTCTTGCGTGAGAAATCGGTGTTGTCGAGGGCCTGCACGGCGTCGTAGAGCTTCCTAGCCTTGTCGAGGTCGCTGTCTCCGGGAGCAACCAGAGCGGAGACCGCTTCACGGATGGGTTTGGTCGGCTCGGCGAAGTGATCCACTTCCTTCGACCATCGCTTAGCCTCAGAGGTCCAAAAGTCTCCTGTGTTGCGGGCGCTCATGTAATAGAAGAACACATGATATAGAAGACTCTGAATGGGCGGCATCCACTCCTCTTGCGGGACCGGTGGGACGTCTTCCAAGTCAAGGCTGAAACGTCCAGTGGCGTCGCTCTTCAGGGTGACACCGGGGGGAAGTTGCGACCACCAGATGAGAGAGTTGATGCTGTCTCCGCGCGAATCGACCAGATAGTGACTCGTGGTGTTTTGCGAACCTTTCTGAAAGCCCTTGAAGGGCGTAAAGGCGTAGTGCGCCTTGCCAACAAAGTATTGGCGCTGAATCTCCCAGTGCGGCGAGGAGTAAGTGTCATCGTCGGAGCGAAGCTGGTAGGTGTACTCGAGGATGCTGCCCACTTCAACACTGGGCAAAGTGAAGACCTTCCGGTTCAACTGCGCGTCGCCGGACTTGGACATCAACAAATCTTCAGGCTTGACGGTGAGGGGAATGACGGTTCCGTCGGAGTGGATGGTGCGGGCCTTGATATCGGTGATCTTGTAATTTCCGCGCCAATACGGGAGTTCCACAGTGGCGAGGTCCTTGCCCTTCTCCTGGAGAACCTTGATGCGGGCATAGAAGCTGCGGTAGTGGAGGGGATCGTCGGTGACTTCTTCGATATTCAGAAAGACGGCGGCGGCACCTGGAGCCTTGGGATCGGAGGTCATCTTCAGTTCTTCGTCAGTGGGCACCTGAAACTGTGCGCGAGCAAGAACTGTGGACATGAGGACAAGAGGCAGAAGGATGAAACGAGCAAGGACATCAATCCGCATGATATTTCCTTGGTTTGTAGTTGCATGAGAGTGTAAACCCGCAATGTGCCGGGGCGAGCTGGTACCGACCAATTCACCTAGCCAGTGATATGCCGGAAGGCGAGAAAGACGATATGGGAATCCGCGCTGTTGTATGAAGGGACTGGAGTTAGCGCACGATGACTTCTATAACACGAAAGTTCATTTTTAAAGGAAGGCAGGATGAATATGTGACCTTGGACACTATAGTGAAGCGAAGATTCGGTGAGATTCAAGGAGAGTAGAGACCAGCGCGAGAGGCAGGCCGACGACGTTGAAGTAGTCGCCTTCGATCCGAGGAATCCAGCGGGCAGCCCGGCCCTGAATGGCATAAGCGCCGGCTTTGTCCATGGGCTCGCCGGTGGCGATGTAGGCGTCGATTTCCTCATCTGAAAGGGTAAGAAAACGGACGGCGGTGACTTCGGCCGCAACGTCGACAGCGTTTGCGGCGACCAGGGCGACGCCAGTGATGACGCGGTGGGTGCGACCGGAAAGCAAACGCAACATACGTTGAGCGTCGGCGGCGTTTTCAGGCTTGGCAAGGATTCGGTTGTCGATGGTGACAGTGGTATCGGCGCCCAAAATGTTTGCGTCAGGAACATCCATTTCGGTGTAAACGGCCTGCGCCTTCTGCCGAGCGAGACGAACTACATAGGCAATGGGGTCTTCGCCGGGAAAGGGATCTTCGGGAATCTGTGCGGGGTGAATCTGAAAGGTGAAGCCAGCCTGCGCGAGCAATTCGCGACGGCGGGGCGAGGCAGAGGCAAGGACGAGCATATTGAGATTATGCGGCAGAGAAGACGCGAGGTCAGGGTCAACATCATGTGGTGGGTGACACATCTATAGGGTGAGACCCGTGTGGAGGCCGTCAGGAGTGGCGATGCCCCAGGCCATCGCGGGGGTGTTGTGAGCCAGGCCGAAGCGGCCGTCGGGACCGAGCAGGATGATGCCTCCATGGCCGCCGAGCCGATTATAGAGGTAGGAAATGGCTTCGCGCGCGGCGAGTTCCGGAGCAGCGCCGGCTCCGACGCGGTCTGTAGCCCACTTTCCGAGAACCAATTTCATGATGGGTTCACCCCAGCCTGTGACTGAAACCGCAGCGGAAAGATTGTCAGCATAACAGCCGCAGCCAATGAGGGATGAGTCGCCGACACGGCCGGGCGTCTTGTTGAGCGTGCCACCGGTGGAGGTGGCTGCCGCCAGATTTCCGCGAACGTCGAGGGCTACGGCGCCAACGGTGTCGTGCGATTGCAACTGCGAAGGTGAGGGCTCGTGTTGCGGAAAGGCGGTCTCAGGACTCTTGTCGTCGAGATGGGCGTGGCCGGGACAGGATTCCGGACCAGAGAAGGACTGGTCTGCGAGACCGGCAGCCTGGCGCGCCTGGGCCTGCGCAAGGCGCTCACGCTCGCGGTCAAGGACCAGTTCGGCATTGTCGATGAGGGGCATCCCGTGAGCGAGTGCGAATTGCTCCGCTCCGGCTGCAACGAAGTAGACGTGAGGACTGCTTTCAAGAACCAGGCGAGCGGCCTGAATGGGATTTCGAATGCGCTCGACACAGGCGACGCCACCGGCTTTCATGCGGCCTCCATCCATGAGCAGTGCATCAAGCTGGACACGGCCGTCGGAGGTAAGGAAGCTGCCGCGACCGGCGTCGAAGGTGGGGTCGTCTTCAAGGATGGTGACGGCTGCTTCCACGGCATCGAGTGCGGAGCCATTTTTCGCCAGAAAATGGTAGCCGGCTTCAAGCGCATGGCGCACGCCGGCCTGGTGTGCGGCCTCGGCGTTCTGAGGTATAGCCCATGCGCCTCCGTGGACTAGAAGAGTGGGAACGTGCGTGAAGATCGTCACCCGGATATGGTAGTGCATCCGGTAAGAGATGGATTACGGCGGTTGAGTGGAAGGGCGAGGGAGATGGTTCGCGAGCGGGTATGGTTGTCAAAGAAATGCAAGGGCTGCAGCGCGCGTAAGTGATTGAACAACATGGGCCAAACAGTAGGGTGACTTTTGCAGGGAATTATGGCGCGATTGGTTATGCTTAAGACATTCAATACAGACTGAATGAACCGAGGAGAGCGTATGAGGCTCTGCGTTTTCTTTTCGGGGTCATTCCGCAGACTTGATCCCTCAATAAAGAAACTCTAGCGGCGATGAGAGAGGCACAAATAGCTGAATCGGAGAAGCAGGAGTGGGGTGCAGGAGCCGTGATGCCAGCGTTAGAAAGCAAGTATTGAGCTGCCACTACGAGGGCCTGAGCATCGCCATCGCACTGGCGAACAGTTCCAAGACAAGGACATTCCCCACGCATCAAACTCCATTATGATTTGGCAAAAGGAGATCAGGAACCCGGAAATGCTGAAGTGGTTGGGCGGTTTCCGAGGCCGGCACACGAACTGGCGGGTGTGCCACATTGGCAAGGCGAATTGAGCGAAGAAGACGCGGAGACAGCCAGAGGCATCCGGAAATCAGAAGGCGAACACCAACGCGGAGGCTTTCTTCATCTGCAGCGAATGACTGCAGATGAAGGGGCACGGCTTTCGACCCTACCGGAAGATGATTTCTGCGCAAAGGGAAGGTCATGGCCGGGAAAGCCGCGCAGACTGGGAAGACCGGACGCCGCAACAAACTGAGACACGAATGGAAATAGAAGGAACAAGAATCGCTCAAGAGAAGCGTACGAGCGCAATGCAACACGCAAAACGGAGAAGGACGTGAAACGGATGAAGCTCACGGACAAGTGGCCCAGCACCGGCAAATGGGTGGCTCTGTGCCTGATCGCGATGGCATTAGCTTGGATGGCTAGCGCGCAGACTGTGACCACAACAACAGTTCAGGGCACGGTGTACCTGGCAAACGGGATGCCTGGAACAGGGACTCTGCAGCTGAGTTGGCCAGCCTTTACCACAGCGAACAATCAGGCTGTAGCGGCTGGCCGGACCACCGCGACCATTGGCGCAGATGGCTTTGTGAGCGTGAATCTGGCTCCAAATGTTGGCTCCTGGCCTGCGGGATTGTATTACACCGCTACCTATTATCTGAGTGACGGCACGACAAGTACAGAGTACTGGGTGGTTCCCGCGGCGGCGCAGGCAAGCATTGCACAGGTGCGAGCGCAAGTGATGCCAGCAGCGCAGGCTATACAGGCAGTAAGCAAGGCATACGTAGACCAGGCAATCCAGTCGATTCCACAGAGTTCTCTGACGCCTTCCGGCGGGACAATGAGCGGTCCGCTGTATTTGAGCGGCGATCCGTTGCAGACGCTGCAGGCCGCAGACAAGCACTATGTGGATTCCGCCGTCAGCCAAGCGGTGCCGCTGACGGGCGCAACCTTAACCGGCCCGATCAATGGGCCTTCGGTGAGTGCCAGCGTCAACAAGGTCCTGCTGGTCACTGCCCCGCCGTACAACGCCAAATGCGATGGCGTGACGGACGACCAGGCGGCGATTCAGGCTGCATTTAACGATGCGGTGACGTATGGCTATTCGGTGCAGTTTCCGGCTGGAACTTGTCTGACGTCGACGGTCACCATCAAGGGCCAAAGCTTCTTCGGCGCGGGGGTGGGGATCACCTTTGTGAAGGGGCAGCCGGGGCAAGACGTGTTTGCGACGCCCGATGCGGCAGGGAACCTGATTTCGAATGCTTCCATCCACGATCTGACCATTGAGCCCGATGCATCGGTGAATGCGGCTTCGTCTGTGGTGGGTGGAAATAACACCTTTCCGAACCGCATCACGGGGACTGCGGGCGGGACTACGCCTCTGGCCGTGCCACCAGCGCCAGGACCGATGGTGTTTACTCCGGGCTCAAGCGGAAACTGCGGCGGGTCGATGAGCGCGAGCTCCAGCACTCTGACTGTTAGCTGCGGGTACTTCACCAGCGTGGCATCTTCGCTCGTGGTGGGCGAGGCGATCACCGTCAACGGAGCAGGTACAGCAGGGGCCAACCTTGTGAGCACGGTGGCCAGCGTGGTGAATGGGACGCAGGTTACGTTGGCCTCTTCAGCATCGACTGCTGTCAGTAATGCTACCGTGACTCTGGCAACGCCGATGACGCCTCCCTGGTACATCGGCAACTGCGGGATCGCGCTACCCGCTTCAAGCGGGGCGGCCATGGCGGGCGGCCTGCTCGACTGGAGCCTGACGAACGTCTACTTTCAGGCGGTGAACGGACCAAATATTGGGGCTAACTACGTGTGCGGTCTCTTCCTGCAGGCGCAGCCTTACGCATGGCGCTACACCAACCTGGATTTCATGAACTTCTATGCCGGGTTGATCGAAGCACTGCCCGTCTCGAACAACACGAGTGAAAACGACTGGACGCCGGACACCAGTAGCTACAAAGACATCAACTTCCGTAACACGATTCTGCCCATGGTCTGGTACAACGGATCGAACCGGGCAGCACAAGGCATCAACGTGTATGGGACGCAGCGGCTCTTCACGCTGGGCATGTGGCAGTTTGCCCAGGCTGTTGGATACGCGCCCACGCCGGACCCTTCGGCGACGATCACGCGATACTATGATGAATGCTTCACCCCAGCCACAGGGGAGCATGCCCGCTTCAGCACGGATCGTGCGACTGCAGATGTAATCAATGGTAGTGATTTGGCAGGATGCGGCGGTACTTCCTATTTGAACTTCGCCACCAGTAGCAGCACGATTGAGGGAAAGATCGGTAACACACTTCGGATCAACGGAAACCAGAACACATTCAGGAACACGGCGCTATTGCAGGGCGAGGTCACGGACAACGGTCTGGACAACTCTGTTCAGGCTGGTCAGGTCGATTCGAACGCTAGCTGGCAGCGCAGAACCTACAACGGAGCGGTACCCCCGCAGGAGCCGGTGGGCAAACTCGACGCAGGGTTTGTGCTGAATGGCAACAGTACGACGCCCTTTCTGAGCAGCAGTGACCTGGTATTCACGGCGCGGGATTTCCCTGCGGCGATTGGCGGAACAAGCGGGACGGTGGTAAACGATCCGACTGGCACGGAGATCACGCACAGCTATGTGCACACGGTGGGAACGGCCAGCTTCAACTCGGGCGGGGCCGGGTATAACGGGCTGAACATTGCGGGTACCCGCGTCCCGCTTGACCAAGCCTATGTGCTGATGAATGCGGAGTGCGAAGGCGCGGCTGCCTGCTACTCGGCCCTCACAGTGTGGGACTCAACTGCGAACGCTATGATCGGCTCCTGTTATCTGAACTTCACATCGACATGGAGCACAGACGGTGGCCCGTCAAGTAAAGATCGGTGTCTGATGGATTTCTCCTCGGTCGCTGCGGGGGATCTCTTTGAGTTTCGGGAGAACACATGGGGGGGCACCGGACTGACTGGAGTGCGTAGGGCTTTTATCGCTTTCCAGCCGACAAATACCGATGTGATTGCGGAGGCCAAGCCAACCTTTGTACAGAAGGCGGGCGACACTATGACCGGCCCGTTTGTAATCCAGAATACTGTGACTATTGGAACCACGGTGTTCATTGACTCGGGTACCTTCTCCACGCTTGCTGCTGCATGTTCGGCGGCAGCCACGGCGGGTATGCCGTTGCTTATCTCGAAGGTGTGGACGAGCGTCCCGACGCAAACCTGTGCGGCCAATCTCACCTTTATGGGCGGCTCGATCCAGCCTGCGGCCTCGGCTGTCTTCACAGCCTCTGGTGTGATCAATGCGGGCCTGGTGAAGATATTCGATACCTCGGTGGGCGGAGTATCTAGCGTGGTCATCGGCAAGCTGAATGCAGGCGTCTATCCGCAGTGGTTTGGCGGGCAGACGGCGAATGACTCCTTTGACAACACGGCGGCGCTGAACGCGACGCAGAACGCGGCGGTGACGAACGGCGTACCGATCCTGATCACCGGCAGGATGCAATTGGCGAGCGTGCTTTATCCGCTCTCCAACACTACCTGGCAGGGCGTGGGGCCGCTGGCGGAGATCGTGGGCAACCCCGCGTCTTCTCCCGCCTCGGTTGTTTCTTTCTGTGGAACTTACCCGGAATCTCCTTCGACCAATGCGTGCGTGGGCAGCTTTGTCACGTCCACTTATGTGCATCCAATCAGCCCGGCTCTGCGGGGCGCGACCACCATCACGTCAAATCCCACGGGAGGCTTCGCCAATATCGCCGCAAACCAGTGGATTCTCCTGGTCGAAGGCAACTCGCCAAAGTGGAACACTTATATGAGTTACCACAAGGTGAACTCCATCACGGGGGACACAATCACGCTGGACCGGCCCACGGAGTTTGATTTCACAGGCGCAACGGGAGCTACGAATTTCGGAGTGATCAGCATCAACCCGGCGACCAATATCACCATGAAGGATTTGCGCATCACAATGGGCGCAACGAGCGCCGGGGCCTACGTCTTCGGATCGGGGCTTTCAACGAACATCCTTCTTCAGCATGACTCGTTGAAATCGGAGTCGAGCACTTACCCTCTCGCCTATGCCTACGCGAATGACTCCTACAATTTCCGCTTGAAAGATAACACCTGGCTGAGCGGCATGTTCGGCGGGTGGAATCGTGGCAGTTGGGGCGTGGAAGAGGGCTCTATCGCCATGAACATTGGCAGCGACAGCCACGAAGAGGGCGAGGGAGCGAATCATCTTGTGGTGCGGAATGGGTTTTACGGAAACCAATCCGGAACCAACGCGCTGTTCGCCGGGCCGGGCTTTTATTGGACCATAGATAACAATGAGATTGTGTCGGCGCTTAACCAGACCCCTATCTCGGTCGATGGCGTTGGGGAGCGGGTCACTAACAACCGGATACTGGGGAGCTATGGCGGCCTCGCCTTCAGCACCGCGACCTACAACAGCGACATGCTGCGCCCGCATGATCAGATTGTGGAACACAATTATGTGGAGACGCGGCTCTCGCAGCCCTGCCTTTATGCGCCTTATAACAATAATCAATATGACGTGACCATCGCGTTCAATACCTTCAACTGCCCGAATCCTGTGGTTTGGAATGGCGGCGTTGGCGTGGCGGACACGAACACACTGACATTTTTTAGCAATAAGGAAATTGTGCAGGCCGGGGTCACTCCGACCGCGGGAATCACGGGATACACAACCACTGGCGCGGCGTCGGGCGGCTCGCTCAATGCCACCGAGCTAAGTTCGATCCCCATTCTCGGCGGTTTCCTGAAAACCATGTATGCCTTTCCCGTCGCGGCCAATCATCAAACGTTTAACGCAGGCGACATTGTGATTGCCTCGCCTTATACGAGCGGCGCGGCCACAACTGCAATGCAGATTTATACGGCGAGCGGAACTTATGGCACGCTCGCCGGCGTCACAGGGTCAACCGTGTCCGGGTCGAATGTTCTGACCATCACAGCCGGTACCGTAGTGGGGCAGCGCTACTACACCATCGCGGGTGTAAGTGGAACGAAAAAGCTGGTCTTTCAACTGAACGCTACTCAATGGCAAATGGACAGCACCGCCAACGCCACAGTGACGGGCGCGGCATTGGGTTATGCCAACCCAACTTACTCCACGATCCCGCTGGGGGCATCGCTCACGGCGAGCGCCGGTTGCGCGGGCGGAACGAGCGGCTATGCGAATTGCCAGCAGTCTATTGTCGGCGGAATCAAGACGGTGGCGATTCAACTCAATGGGTACGCGGAGACGGGGAGCGCGCAGACCTGGAACTATCCCACCGCGTTTTACTACATCCCTGCAATGGTCATCTCGGGGGGGAGCTGTGGAACCTATAACCCCACCACCACGGCGAACACTTTCACGTTTCCGGCGAATGCCGCGATGACTGCGGAGAACTGCCAAATCATGCTGATGGGGCAATGACGGCGAGAGATATTTGAAATGGATGCACCGGCCAACGAAATGCAAATCACGGGTCATGCCCCCTGGAAGTTCAGCTTTGGAAGCGTGGTTGGTGGTTTGTATTCGCATGGTTTTTCTATCGCGGCGCTGTTGAGCCCAGCGGCGCCGCGCTCACGACTGGAACCTGGCATTTTCTCGCCGGTACTTACAACGGGACGCAGGTTTGCATGTACGTAGACGGAGCGCTTTTCGGCTCTTGTGTGGCCTCGACAATCTCCATCGGAATCAACCCGGGGCATGCCTATATCGGGCAGAGGGCGGATGGGTGAAGAAAGACGGCCCTGACCATGAACCAGGTGCGAATCTATAACTACGCAATGACTTCCACGCAGATCTCAGCCGCTTACGCAGCAGGACATTGATTGCAGATATCGGCTGCGGTGCGGGGGATCACGCTGCCATAAGAAGCGCAGGCAGCACACATAATTGGCTTGGCGTGGATTGTTGAAGAACCGCACTGGCGACTGCAACGCTTCAGAGTCTATCTCTAACTCAGATGGCGCGAATCTGTTTACGAGGAGCGCAGTGCGTCAACTGACGCTGCTCACGCTGCGCCGGCATGAATCTCAGCCGGCCGACGGAGTGGAGGAACTGTGGCGAAGGCAAGTGCTGATGGCGCAATGGGGACTCGGGCCTGGACCACGTGGCCCGAGGAATTGGACCGCGAGGAACTGGAACGGTTGGGGAGAATTCTGGACAAACGCCCGGCGAGGCTGCGCGGGTGGACGGTGGGAATGGCACTGGCCGGGGTTCTGTTGCGAGTAAGGACGCGCGAGGGGCAGACTGCACCGCTGCGAGCAAATGCAGTGCAGCGAATCTTTGAGTGCCAGCGAGGCGAGCGGAACATCGTGTTGAAGGCGCGACAAATGGGATTCACAACCTGGGCCGCGGCGCGATTTTTCCTGAAGACCGTGACCCAGCCGGGAACACTGACCCTGGAAGTGGCGCATACGCAGGAGGCGGCCGAAGAGATCTTCCGCATTGTGCACAGGTTTGTGGACTGTTTGCCAGAGGAGTTGCGCGCGGGACCGCTGCGGACGTCACGGGCTAATGCGCGACAGATTGTGTTTCCGGCGATGGACTCACAGTACAGGGTCGTATCGGCCGGGGAGCGGAACGCGGGCCGTGGATTGACGGTGCAGAACCTGCATTGCTCGGAGCTGGCGCGCTGGCCTGGCGATCCGGCGGAAACCCTGGCCGGTCTGCGCGCGTCGCTGACGCCGCGGGCAGAGTCAATCCTCGAGTCGACGCCGGAGGGGGTGGGCGGATGCTTTCACGAGGAGTGGGTGAAGGCCGCAGAGAGTGGTACAGTGCGGCACTTTTTTCCCTGGTGGATGGAGCCGCACTACCGGGCCGAGGCAGTGGACGAGTCGAGCCTGACTGAAGACGAGCAAGACTTGAGGTTACGTCACCGGTTGGACCTGGAGCAGATCGGATTCCGGCGCCAGGTACAGGCCAACTTTCGCGGGTTGGCGCGACAGGAATATGCCGAGGACGAGGAGAGCTGCTTCAGGGCCAGCGGGGACTCGGTCTTCGAACTGGCGGCGATTGAGGAGCGCCTGGCGACCGCGCAGGCTTCAGTGGAGCAGAGGCGGAATGGAGAGCTGGAAATCTGGCTGCCGCCTTTGAAGAGCAAGGAGTACTTGGTGGCGGTGGACCCGGCCGGGGGTGGGAGCGACGGGGACTACTCGGCGGCTCAAGTGCTGGAGATGGAGACGGGCCTGCAATGCGCGGAGTTTGCGGGGCACGTTGGCGGTCTGGAACTGGCGAGGTTGGTGACCGCGCTGGCAGCCGAGTACAACCATGCGTGGCTGGTGGTGGAGCGCAACAACCACGGCAGCGGCGTGCTGGCACTGGCTGAGACGGTGTGCGGGTACAGGCGCATTTACCGGCAGGCCGGGCAGCCGGGTTGGCTGACGACTTCAATGAGCAGGCCCGCGATGCTGGGCAGGCTGGACGCGGCGCTGGTGGAGGGGCCAGAGCGTTTCCAGAGCCGGCGGCTGCTGGGCGAATGCCGCAGCTTTGTACGGCAGGCGGATGGCGCCACAGGGGCGCGGGCGGGGACGCATGACGATCGGGTGATGGCGATGGCCATCGGCCTGGCGGTGCGGGCACAGTTGCTCGAGAGCGGGAAAAGCGATTCACAGTCTCAATCTGCTCTCGCGCCTCATTCCGGTCGATGCGCTTAGAATTCGAGTAAGCAATCGGGATTGAGTAGCCGGGGAAGTGGGGAGAAGGGCTTGGCGGTTCTGGCAGTGCAGCATATCCGGCGGATGCGGGGGGGTGCACAAGGCCAGTTGATGCTGGGTGCGGATGGCCACGCGTACGTGGTGAAGTTCCGCAACAACCCGCAGCACATGCGAGTGCTGGCCAACGAATTCCTGGCTTCGCGGCTGGCCATGGCGGTCGGCCTCTCGGTCCCACAGGCCGAACTGGTGGAGGTATCTAGCTGGCTGGTGGAGAATACGCCGGAACTGGAGATAGACCTTGGGCGCACGCGGGTGCGCTGCCAGGCGGGACTACAGTTCGGTTCACGATTTGTGGGCGGATTGATGCCGGGGCAGGTAGTGGACTACCTGCCCGAAGAGCAACTGGGCGAGGTGAAGAACCTGGACGAGTTCGCCGGCATATTGGCCCTGGACAAATGGACCGGCAACGCCAATGGGCGACAAGCGGTGTTCACTCGAAAGCAGCGGGAAAAGCGGTATCGTGCGGTTTTTATCGACTTTGGATACTGCTTTCATGCCGGGGAGTGGCGGTTTGAGGATGCGCCGTTGCGCGGCGTCTACTATCGCAACGAGGTATACCGGGAGATTGCCGGATGGGAGTCATTTGAACCCTGGCTGTCGCGGCTGGAAACACTACCCGCGGAGACTGCGTGGGAGGCGGCCAATGAGGTTCCCCCGGAATGGTACGGGGGCGACTTGAGCGAGATGGAGAACCTGGTGGAAAGACTTCTGGCGCGGCGAAGCCGGATCAGAGAGTCGATTGATGCATTCGGGAATTCAGACCGGAAGCCGTTTCCTAAATGGGGCGGGACAGGGAAAGAAAAGACGGGAGCGGGCTGGAAAGATGGGCGGTGGGGCGCTAGCATCGTGGGGAGAGTGATGTAGGAAGGGTCCACAGCAATTTGAGAGTCCACTGTGATCGGCGGGTGTAGAGACTGGAAACGATCGGGCGATGATGAAGAGCGGAAGTGAGCGGCGGGCGTGCGAGTTTCGACTGCTCCGGTATGTGCCGGACCCGGTTCGCAACGAGTATGTGCATATCGGGGTGATTCTGCGCGAGCAGGGTGGTCGCGAGCCGGCCGAGGTGCGCTTTACACGCGACTGGCGCCGGGTGCGCTGCCTGGACCCCGAAGCCGACACCGCGCTGCTGGAGGGGATGGAGAGCGAACTGCGGCGGAGGTTTTTTGAAGAGCCGGACGGCAGGCTGATGCGTCTGCTGGAAGAATCGCTCTCGCTGAACGTGCAAATGACCGCACCCAAAGCCTACCTGGCGGAGAGTCTTCCGGCAGGGATGGAAGAGCTGATGCGGCTCTACGTCGATCCGTACCCAAGGGCGCGGACGCCGCGCCTGAGTGGACGGGCGGCGATCCAGGCGAGGATGCGAACGGAGTTTGAGCGAGCCGGGGTGTGGGATCTGTTGCGCAAGCGCATTGCAGCTGCAGAGTACACTCGGCGAGGGGATCCGCTGCGCATTGACGTGGGTTACCGACCGAATGGAATGATTCGCATGTTTCACGCAGTGAGTCTCGAACCAGGCGTGGAGATGGCCAAAGTGCTGGCCTTTTCGGCGGAAGGTTTGCGCGCCGGAGTGGAACGGGTGGAGAAGGCTGGTCTTGAATTGACGGCGGTGATTGAGCCGGCAGCCAAGCTCGGGGCTACTGATGCGGAACCGGAGCGCCTGGAGATGTATCGCTTCGGTGTGGAGACGATGGAGGAGCACCAGATTCGCGTGCTGACCACATCAGACCTGGGCCGGGTAGCGGAGACGGCGCGGCGGGAACTGCATGTGTGAGAGTCGGCAGCAGCCAGTTATCAGAAACCAACTTCACAGTTAATTGCGACTTATTTCCTCCGAATAAGTATGGTCGACAGTTTGCAGATAATTCCTTAGCTTTGCGGTAGGATTGATTTTGTTGATAGATAGATCGCTGCAACTTAGAGGTTACGGCGGTCTTCAGTCAACGGACAAGTTAGAACTGAAAACAGACCAGTGATTCCCGACAACGGATCACGGGCAAGAATGAGGCATGGCCAATTCAAGGGCTGTGCCTTTTTGCTTTTGGGACGGAAGACAGAGGAAGGTGCGCGTGAGGCTTGGAGAGCAGTTGCGGGATATCTGGCGGCAGGCCGCCGGTTGGCCAGCCGGCCGGAAGACGGATGTAGATGCGGCAGCGGAGGCGGAACGCAAGACTTTGGCGCTGCCCATGATCGCTAGTCCAGTCCAGTTTCCGGGGCGCCTTATGCCCAAGCCGACGCCGATGAACCTGCGCCGGTTTGCAGAGACGCCCGTGGTGCGCAGGGCCATCAACGTAATTAAGGACCGCATTGCGTCGATGGACTGGCAGGTTCGAGTGCGGCGTGGAGTGCAGCCGGGGCTCTTGACCGATGCGCGGAACAAGCTGTGCGCGCTTCGGCGGACGCTGGAAGAACCCAATTCAGTGGACAGCTTTCGCACCCTGATGGAACAGGTGATAGAGGATGCACTGACCGGGGGATATGGAGCCATCGAGATGGAGCCCACCGGCGACCCGGAGCGGCCGGCGATGTTGTGGCCGGTGGATGGGGCATCAATCCGGATCAATGCCCGGTGGGATGGAGACGAAGATTCGCCGCGCTACGCGCAGACACTTCCAGGCCAACTGGAATCGAGTGCGGTAGAGCTATGCGACAACCAATTGATCTACGTGCGGATGAATCCGCGCAGTTTTACTCCCTTCGGACTGGGGCCGCTGGAGGTAGCCTTCGAGACTGTCAACCAGTTCCTGAGCGCGCATCGGTTTGCAGGTAAGCTGGCAGCCAACTCGGTGGCGCAATATGCACTGTGGCTGAACGAAGCAACCCCCGCACAGCACGACCGGTTGATTCGGTGGTGGCAGGACGAGATCGAAGGGACAGGGCGCGTACCGCTGATTTCGACCGAGCAGAAGCCGGAGGTTTTGCGGTTTGCACAGGGAACAGATGCGGACCTGCGGTTGGCATGGCAGGAGTTTCTGATTCGCATGGTGGCAAATGCGTTTGGCCTGCCTCCGTTGCTCTTGGGCCTGGAAGGCGATGTAAATCGCTCAACTGCAGCAGAGCTGGCAGATGAGGCGTTTCGTGGAGCGATTCTGCCCCTGGCGCAACTGCTGGCCGGACACCTGACGCGGGATCTCTTTGCAAAGTGCATCGGCTGGCGGGAATTTGAGTTTGTCTTCAACGATTTGAACGCGAGAGACGAGGAGACGGAACTGGCAGTGCAGGTGCAACTACTAAAGGCCGGGGTGCTGACAGTGGGTGAGGTGCGGGCTATGCGGGGGTTGGGACCGCTGGCCAGGGACGGGGCGGCGCAATTGGCGGGAGAAGCCGCTTGCGAATCGGGTGGGCAGACATAAGCGCCATCAGGCCGCGTTGAAAAGACGAGGTTGAATGGCCGGTTGTGGGATCAGATAGACGGAGAACGCATGCGATTGGAAGCGATGGCAGTGAGGATTCCCCATGTGGACGGGCACCCGAATCGGATGGCGTTCGAGGGGGTGTTGACGGTGGTAAACGCGGCCAGTGACAAAGCTCCGGCCGGAGGGCGGGGGCACTGCGTACTGCTGACACGTGAGGCGGCAGAGAAGGCGCTGCCCTCGCTCCTGGGAATGGCGGTGGACTACCGCCCGGGGTGGGATGGGCATGACGCGCGACGCAAGATCGGCCTGCTGACCGAAGCAAACCTGCTCGGGAACCGGCTGGTTGTGCGGGGATATCTTTACGCGCGGGACTTTCCCGAGGTCGCCCAAGACATTCTGGCACAGGCGCCGGAGGCATTGGGCATGAGTTACGAGTTGGCCGACGCGCGGGTTGAGGACATGCGGGCCGAAGTGTGGAAGCTGACCCGCGTGACCTTTACCGGTGCGGCAATCCTGTTGCGGGAAAAAGCGGCTTATCGAGCCACCAGCTTTCGCATGGCCAGTTAGATTTCACCTGACTGTCGCAGTTGGCCGCAGAACTCCGTACGGCGGAGCTTCTCCACTTAGCGGCGATGCGATGGGTTGCGAGCAGTTGACTGCAAACAAGAAAGGAATGGCATGGAGTTAGTTGAAAAGGACATTGCAGAACGTCTGGAAGCCGCGACGGCCTTGCTGGAGCGGACACTGAGCTGGATCGAGGAGCGGCAGAGCGCCTTGACCGGTGACGTGGAGCGCATTTCAGCCACGGTGGAGGCCGGGCGCAGAGAAGCCGAACTCGCACAAAAGCTGGCTGATACGGAGCGGGAGTTGGCGGAATTCAAGGCTGCGGATGCACAAACGACGCTGAATCCACTACGCCGGACGGTACCGGCCGCCACCACCGAGATGCTGGCCAAGCACGGCGTCGGCGAGGGCCCGGTGGATGTGCGGACCCTGGATGCAGCCTTGTCGGGTTTGAGCCTGGAGCAGCGCATCGCGGTGAAGAGCCAGCTGTTGCGCGCTGGAGCAATCGCCTGAGCTCAAACTTTGAAGAACAAATCCAGGGTACTTATGGCGTACAGAAGTACGGCGAGTTGGATCAAGAATTCAAAACGTAGTTAGAGCAACCTGGATTGAATCTTAACTAACAGAATTTTGCTCAAGCCAAGAACTGGCAGTTAGAAGCCGGTGACTGGTATCTAAGCAACGACTGGCCCCATGGAGGGGGTGGAAAGAGCCTATGAACGCAACCTTTGCAGACATTCACGCGGCAGCTGATTATATTGGGCCGGGCGCTGTCGAAGTACCGCTGTATCAAACCGAGATCTTCGATATCTGCCGTCGGTCGAGTCCTTTTGGACAACGCATCAAGCAAGTTCCTGCGACCGGTCATCCTTCGCGATTCTTCGAAGAGACGGCCCTTCCGAGTCCCGGTGCGGCCGGATTTGTGAATCCGCGCAGTATCGTGGCGCCGGTGGTGAGCCCTACAAGAGTGGAGCGGAGCGTGCCGTTGAAGGCCATTGTTTCGCAGATCAACTACAACCTGTTCGACATCGAACTGGGCAACCAACAGCAGCAGTTCGCCTATCTGCAGGCCAAAGACCTGGTGGACACGGTGAGCGGCGTGATGGTGGAGCACGATGTTGCGCTGTGGAACGGCAACGACACCAGCCTTAGCACTCCGACGACTACGCAGTACATGGGCGTGATCGGTCAGATTGTGGCCGGCGGCAACACCACTACTATCGGGACCTCGGCGTCGATTGTGGACGGGCTGAAATCGGCGGTAGCACAGATGGTCGCAAGCAATGGATTTCATGTGCGGCCTACAGCGATCTACGCCAACCCAGTATTGCTGGACCTGATCGACCGGGAGATGAAGACCGAGTTCAACGTTGTGCTCAATACCGACAGCATTACAGGTGGGGTGCGCGTAAAGATGTTGTCGACGCAGGCAGGCGATCTGCCCCTGATTCCAGATTGGAGTCTGAGCTATACCGGCACACCTGGATCAGGTACGGCTGTGTTGCCAGCCTATATCGTCACCGAAGATCTGATCGAGTACCACTGGCTCGGCGATCCAACGCCACGGATCTTCCAACTCGGGATGCCCGGTTCGCTGGCTTCCCAGTACGTGGCCGTAAAGTTCGGCGCCGTGGTAGTGAAGGGCGCCAATTACGCACATTACCAGGTGCTGGTGGACCGGTAGATAGCAGGTTGGCGAGTTAGCGAAGAGGTCCCAGAGATGGGACCTCTTCGCTTAGTGGAAGCAACATTGGAAGCGCGAACGGAAGGGTGAGGTATGGCTTATCTGCAGCCAGCGGATTATCCAAATTACGGATTGCCGGCTGGAACGACAGCGGACTGGATCACGGCCGCCACGGCACTCATCAACAGTTACTGCAGGCGGCCCGACCTGAATGTGATGCAGTATACGGAACGCCTGCGGGTGACTAGCGGATCGCAGAGTGTGCTGTTGAGTTATCTGCCGCTGGCGCCGATGGGGACGGCAACTTCGCCGGTGGTCGGGATCGAAGGCCGTTATGCGAAGCCGCGGCGCGGAGAGACTCTAAGCGAGCCGCTGTTTGAAATCGTGTGGGCATTTTCCCTGCCGGGACAATGGACCGCTATCGACCCAAACTCGGTGGACTTTGACCCGGCTACAGGTGAGCTGACGTTGCCCTGGAATGTGCTTGGACTGCCGTACAACGAGGTGATGGTGACTTATACGGCAGGGCTGGCAACGATTGGTGACGATGTAAAGACGGCCTGCGCACAGGTAGTGCGCAATGCGCAGTCGACGCCAGCACTGAACGCCAGCAAGACCAAGATCGACACAATGCAGATGCAGTATTTCTCAAGCTCGCTCGTGGACGAGACCGTGCAAGCGTGGCTTCGTCCATACGTAGCGAACAGGCTGGGGTAACAAATGAGCGACACGGCACCACGCAACCCCGTAGGAGCGCCGCAGATGCTAGCCGATGCCCTGCTGCGAAGTGTGGCCGGAACGACCGCATTGCTGCGCATGACGGGCGCAAATGCGGACACGAATCAGTCGGAAGTGGGATTAGTGGCAACAACCTTTACCGAAGCGATCGTGAGCCCGGTGGTGATTAGAAAGCTGCGTCCAAACTGGCAACGTGACTGCGAGTCGCTGTGGGAACTGCTGGTTTCTGCAACGAGCGTAGAGCAGCAGGTGAGCTCGCTCGATCTAGCGTCGGCGCAAGCTCTCTTTGCCATGACACTGGTAGTGACTGTGTCGGGGCAGGATTACATGATCGAGTCGATCGCTTCCAATGAAGCTTTTGGCCAGGTATATCTTTACAGGCTGCTCCTGCGCGAGGCGCGGCAGCAGGCAGTATAACTCTGCACTAACTCGAACATAAGTCAGGTTAGAGCTGCTCGCTCAGGGCACAAGGAACTGTACTCCATGCAAAATGCGAAGGACTCGTTTTATATGGCGCTGCGCACACGGCTGGCTACGATCAATCCTGACCGGACGATTCTGCTGCGTGGAGTGGCACGGCCCGGCATTCTGGTAGAGGAGGCCGAGGCTCCTTTCAGCCAGCTTCCCAACGATGTCTTTGTATTGCGCTGGCTGGGTCTTTGCACTGATCTCGATCTGGCTTCAACTATGACAGCCGAGGAATGCGAGATTGCCTACCAGACTTGCGGAACGCAGAGTTACGGTGGGCTCGACCGCGGACGCGCGCTGAGTGAAATGGACGAGGAGCTGGTCTCGATGCTCCAGCCGTACTACACTTCGAAACTCAATTACGCCGTGCAACCCGCAGCGGCAATGTTGACCCAGGTTTTTTGGGATGAGCCTGGGTTTACGCCGATCGTCGCCCAGAAGGACCGGCTTAGCCGGTCAGCAAAAGTGATGGTCTATGGATACCAGGAGCAGGGGGAATAGATGGCGGCAAGTTGGTTTTCAGCTCCAGCGCCGGTGACTCGGCGAGTTAGAGCTTACTTTGCACCGGTCAATCGCACCGCGCAGACGCCCGTGGTTTTCGATCCGACAGAACAAAGTGGATTTGCTCTAGATTCTCCGCCTGCCCCATGGATCAACTTAGGCTGGATCCAAGCATTCAACCGCAGACCGGCAAGCAAGACCGCCGCAGTGCTGACGGGGGTCCCGGCGGGGATAACGGAGCAGGTCCGCGAGACGGTTGAGGCCCAGGTGAGCTTCGAGTTCCTGAGCTGGACAAAGCTGACGATGGCTCTAGCCACCAATTCGCAGCATATGAATCTGCTGGCACGGGCGAGTAGCGCAGAAACGGTGGCAGACGGTGGGGCGGCGGCCACAGCAGTCAACGTGCAAAGCGGGTCAACTGCTTCCATGGTTCTGTTAGCTGCAGCAGATGCGGCAAAGTTCACAGCGGGCTCGATGATTGCGGTCGACGCGGACTACACAGGGCAGACCGGCTATGTGGGTGCGCCAATTTCGGGCGCATACCTACGCCAGGCACTGACGGATGTGGACTATATCCGGCGCGTGACGTTCAACGTTGCATTGGTATCTCAGGTGAGTGCGTCCGGGCTAACACTTGCCGAGCCGCTTCCCGGCGGCGCCCCGGCTGTGGGGAACAAGCTGCAAGCGCTGGCCGGATTCGTTGACCGCGAGGGTGGAAGCTTTTATCACGAATGGTCAGCACTGTTTGTCATGCAGGGCAGCCAGGGAGAAAGAATTTTCTATTACTATCCGAGATTGCAAAGCATGAGCAGCGCAGAAGAAGCGACGGCTCCTCTTGACACCAATCATAAGGGCGGCCATGCGCGAGTGCTGCTCAAGGGACAGTTTCTAGCATTGCCAGTAATTGATCCACTGGACGGAGAACGGGTGGTATGCTACCGGAGCTTTCGGCCGGCGGCCAATGCTCTTATTTAAGAGGAAGCAGTTCACGAAGTCGTCGAGTTAGAGAGTCGCGATGAATATTGTTATCCAAGGACAGGACTACACAGCTGCACTCGATGCTGCACATTCATTGACTATCGAACGCAAGCTGAACGAGCCCTCTTTATGCCAGTTATGGCTCAGCCTGCCAGTCAATGGATGCCTGCAGACGCCTTTGCGGAATCAGTCGCTGCTGGTAAATGGCGACGATGGAACAATCTACTTCACCGGTTACATCGCGGTAAGTCCACTACCGGAATACACAGGGGTTGGGATAGAAGGTCCGCGCTATCGGATTGCAATTCAGGCGTTAAGCGACGAATTGCTGCTGGACCAGCTATCGACGGCCCCGAGCAAAGGGACAGCCGGCGAGACAGCGGGATCGCTGATGGTGGCACTGGTGACACGGACTGGATCAACTAGCCTGTCGACCCAGGCACTCACGTTGAGCGCGACATTGAGCAGCTTCGCTCCAGATGCAGGCGCATCGTGGAGCAAGAGCGCAGGCCAAGTAGCGAGCCAGGCGCGGGCATCGTACCGCGCCCTCAATGGCGCTCTGACGCTCGCTACAGTGCAGAGCGTCGTGCATTCCCTGAGCGAGACCGACGGCAGCCTGAATCTTGGTAATCTTGCGCTTACGAGCGAGGTGAAGCGCGCACTTGCCAACGATGTTACTGTCTGCGGCGAGGATGAGCCGGTAGCCTATGTTACAGAATACTTTCTTGGCGACGGAGTTACCACGCAATTCAACCTGGCTGCCAGCCCTTACTTCCCTCTAACCTCCAAATCCGACATCATCCGCGAGCTCTTCAACGAGAGCCAGATCAACCTTCGTGTCTGGGGCAATTCGGGAGGATATGGATATCTGTCGCTTGGCGCCGGCGGGTTGGTGATGCAAGGCGGGAATGGAATTGACGGAGAGACACTGTTAACTTGGCTCGATCAGGTGGAGATGGGCGGCACCTTACTGCTGGAGGCTACAGGAGTGACTCTTGCTCCTGGGAGCACAGGTATCTTGGCCGGATTCTTCAGCGGCCTTGAAACGCTGTCTGGATGTACCGCTGGTTTTCAGGCCACGGCGCAACAAGGGACAGGCACAGTTACGCTGCAGCCAGTCATTCAGGGCATAGCCGCGGGAACGACTTATACGGTGAGTACAGCGAATCAATACTCGCTTCGCATTCGGGTTCATTGTCCCGAGAACGAGAGGGCCCTGGCAATTTACCGCTCTTATGGAGATAGCGGCGCCATTACCTACGGCGGACAATGGATTTTAGCCCCGGGTAAACTCCAGTTGGAGATACAGGAATTTGTCAATGGTGTGGCCGGTATGCCCGTGACGCTCTACGATGGATCCGTTGCCAGCCTTCCGGGTGCGTGCACAGTTGTTGCCGCCAGCAGCATTAACTTGATTGGAACCATGCGAGCGCTTAACTTAACGAATCTGGGGTCGGGATGGGTGGTGAGTACGCCCGTAAGTGGGAGCCCCCGCACGCGGCGTGTGGGCAGCACTGCGGGGACGGCCGAGTGTCATCTTGAGCGGAGCGAGGCGCTGGTGTTCTACACCGGGTTTACACCGTCGGTTGGTGAGCAGATCGCGGTAAGTTACCGCACAGTGGGTAGAGCGGTGGGCAGGGCCGTAAATGCCTCCAGCCAGCAGGCCTTGGCCCTAGCCGGTTTCCCTGCTGTCGCGACCTGGATCGGATCAGTCACCAGTCCAGCTACGCGCAGTTCCCAGGACTGTCGCAATGCGGCGCTGGCGATGGAGCAGGCTGCGGCAAGTATAAGTGCTTTGTGGAGCGGGAGCTATAAGGGAACGAGGGCCAGCTTCGTTACAGACGTCTGGCCAGGCGACGCGCTCCAGTTGAATGCGCCAACTGCAAATCTAAACGCTCAGGTAGTGGTACGAAGCGTGAAGGTGAGTTATAGGGCGAGTTATCCTGATCTGGTGGAATATGGAATTACATTCGCCAACGACTGGGCTGACGATCTAGCCATCAAGACAAGCGCAACAGTGCCTGCCGATGCATGGCTGCCAGCGCCGGTGGCACCCACAGTTCTGGCCAATCTCAACAATGTAACTGTAACCTCAATAAGCGGAAGTTCAGTCACGGTCAACGCTGGGGTTGTGCCGCCAACCGGTGGCGGATTTGAGATACGAAAGCGCGACTTTGCTTTCATGCCGGGAGAGGACCCCGACCTGGTAATGCGTGGCTCGCAGCCCAACATGACAATCACTCGCACAACGGCCAGCGACCGATTCTACATTCGGATGTATGACGGGGCAACACCGCCGAATTACTCGGAGTTTTCGGCGGCGCTATTCATTAATTTACCGCTGGGATCGTGAGCGCCAGGGCTTGAAACAAGTGAGCGAGAGACGGAGTCCGGTGGATGCGAATGATGAATGAATTCGAAGCGCAGGTGCTGAGCGACCTGTGCGTGTTGAAGTCGCAGATGAACGGACTCATGGGTGACGGCAATGGCGGTCGCATTGCTGACCTAGAGCGGCGCATGGACCGGCACGAACAGAACTGGCAGCGCGCCAAGGGCTTTCTGGCTGCAGTGAGTGTGCTATTCGCGGCGATTGAAGTCGCCGTAGAGACGTGGTTCCGTCGCTGAACGGTAAAGCCCAACATCGGTGCTGAACAAGCGCTTCTGCAGAACATTGCTTTCGTGCAGACGCGCCAGACACTCGTATAATCAGCCCCATGAACGATCAACCGCTGGTTGGAGTAGTGATGGGCAGCAAGAGCGACTACGAGGTGCTTTCGGCTGCCGTAGAAATCTTGCGCCTGTTCGAGATTCCATATGAAGCGCGGGTAGTGAGCGCGCACCGCACACCCGACTGGCTCTTCAAATACGCTGAAACAGCAAGGCCGCGCGGGTTGCGAGCGATCATCGCTGGAGCCGGAGGCGCTGCGCATCTCCCCGGTATGCTGGCGGCCAAGACGCTAGTCCCCGTGCTGGGTGTGCCGGTGGCAGCCACGCAACTGAACGGCATGGATTCCCTGCTCTCGATTGTGCAAATGCCCAAAGGAGTGCCCGTCGGGACTTTGGCCATCGGCAGGCCTGGCGCCGCCAACGCTGCGCTGCTGGCCGCAGAGATCATTGCGACAACAGACGAAGGGCTTTATGCGCGGCTGGTTGCATGGCGCGCCGCGCGCACCCAGGAAGTACTGGAGCAGGAGCTGCCCGGGTGAGTGTTGAGACTGGGAAAGAAGACATTCCCTCTATGATCAGGCCGGGCGGGCTGCTGGCAATTTTGGGCGGCGGACAGCTAGGACGGATGACGGCGATGGCGGCGCGCACCATGGGATACCGCGTACGCGTGATGGATCCCGAGCCTGCCTGCCCCGCCAGTTTTGTGGTGGACGAAACCGTTTTGGGACGCTGGGATGACGTGGCCGCAGCACGACGGCTCGCGACTGGCGCCGATGTAGTGACCCTGGAGATTGAGCAGATAGGCGTGGACGCTCTCTCTGAAGTGGCACGGATTGCACCGTTGCGTCCCGGCGTCGAACCGATTCATATTATCCAGGATAAAATCCTCCAAAAGACATGGCTCGCCGAAAACGGCTTTCCTGTCGGACCTTTTTGCGTGGTGCGCAGCGAAGCAGAGTTGCATGATGCGGTTCAAACACTGGGTGGGCGCGTGTTTCTGAAGATTGGACGCGGCGGCTACGACGGTCGCGGTCAAGCGCAAATCGGGCTTGATGGTCCCGCAGACGAAGAGGCTATTGCAGCCGCGTGGCAAGACATCGGCGCCCGCCCCGCCATCGGCGAACAAGCGCTGGATCTGGACTGTGAGATCAGCGTGATGGCAGCGCGTAATCCGTCCGGAGAAGTGCGTAGTTTTCCTGCCGCACGCAATCACCACGAGAATCAGATTCTGTCGTGGAGCGTGTTGCCCGCAGGAGTGCCCGTGGAGCTTGAAGCGCGTGCCGAAGCGCTGGCTGCGGCGATTATCGAGCGGCTCGGCATCGAAGGTCTACTCTGCGTTGAGGTGTTCGTCACTCGCGAGGGCAAGCTGCTGGTAAACGAGCTTGCTCCCCGCCCACACAACAGCTATCACCAGAGCGAACGCGGATGCGTAACCAGCCAGTTTGAGCAGGTCGTGCGCGCTGTTTGCAATCTGCCGCTCGGCGACACAACTCTCATCACTCCGGCTGCGATCGTGAATCTGCTTGGAGAACTCTGGATCAACGGGCCGCCGAACTTTGCCGCCGCACTGGCCGTGCCTGGCGTGCGCCTCCACCTTTACGAAAAACACATCGCGCGCGCAGGGCGAAAGATGGGTCACTTATCCGCTACCGGAACCACCGCGGAAGAAGCGCTCGCGCGAGTGTTGGAAGCGAAGAGGCGACTGTAGTGGTCTGGCATTAAGAATCTTCTCCGTGGCCCTTCGTTTCTATGGAAAGGTCGCGGGGTAGCCAGCATGGCGCGACTCTAGTCGACATGCTCTGACTTCTCCCAGCGCTTGGGGCGACGGTTGGCCTGCAGTATCTTCTTGCGCAGACGGAGCGACTTGGGAGTGACTTCGACCACTTCATCCTCGGCGATGAATTCGATTGCCTGCTCCAGGTTCAATGCCTTGTAAGGCACTAGCCGGATCGCCTCATCAGCACTGGATGCGCGCATGTTGGTCATCTTCTTTTCGCGCACCACATTCACATCCAGGTCATTGTCGCGCGAGTGCTCGCCAACAATCATTCCCTCGTAAACCTCGACGCCCGGCCCCACAAATAGAATGCCGCGCTCCTGCAGACCGTTCAGCGAATAGGTGGTCGTCAAGCCTTGACGATCAGCGATAAGCGCGCCTGTGGGCCGCTGTGGAATTTCGCCCTGGTAGGGAATGTAGCCGTCGAAGAGGGAGTTCATGACGATGGTGCCACGGGTCTCTGTGAGCATCTCACTGCGCAGTCCAATCAGGCCGCGGCTGGGCACACGAAAGTCCATGCGTACGCGACCTGAGCCGTGATTGTGCATCTTGGTCATCTCGCCTTTGCGCGGACCCAGCTTCTCTATCACTACGCCGGTGTGTTGCTCGGGCACGTCCACAGTGAGGTGCTCCACCGGCTCCATGCGGGTGCTGTCCACCATCTTAGTTACGATCTCCGGACGGCCGGCCATCAGCTCGAAGCCCTCGCGGCGCATCATCTCAATCAGGATGGCGAGTTGCAGTTCGCCGCGGCCCAGCACCTTGAAGGTGTCGGGCGAGCCGGTCTCTTCCACTCGAATTGATACGTTGGTCAGCAACTCTTTTTCCAGGCGCTCCCGGATATTACGGCTGGTTACGAACTGGCCCTCGCGCCCCGCAAACGGCGAGTTGTTCACGCTGAATTGAATGGCGATAGTCGGCTCGTCGATAACAATCAACGGCAGCGGTGCGGGGTTTTCGATGGAGGTAATCGTCTCGCCTATAGTGATGCCTTCCACGCCGGCCACAGCCACAATGTCTCCCATCGTGGTCTCAGTGATGTCGTTGCGTTTAAGTCCCGAGAAGGTGAACAGCTTGGTAATACGCGTCTTATGCAACGAACCGTCGCGCTTGGAAATGTTCACATCGTCGCCCGCGTGCAGCGTGCCTTGAAAAACGCGACAGATGGCGACGCGACCCAGATAATCTGAGTAGTCAAGGTTCGTAACGAGAATTTGCAGAGTGGCGTCCGGGTCGCCCGTGGCTGCGGGAATAGCAGAGACAATCGTGGAAAAGAGCGGCTGCAAATCCACGCCGGGTACCGAAAAATCGATGGTCGCCGTCCCCGCCTTGGCTACAGTGTAGAGCACTGGAAAATCCAGCTGCGTCTCATCGGCGTCCAGGTCGATAAACAGGTCGTAAATCTCGTTCAACACTTCCTGCGGGCGCGCGTCGGGTCGGTCGATTTTGTTGATGACGACAATGGGCGGCAGCTTGGCCTCCAGCGCCTTGGCCAGCACGTACCGAGTCTGGGGCAGCGGGCCCTCGGCCGCGTCCACAAGCAACATGACTCCGTCCACCATCTTCAGTGCGCGCTCCACCTCGCCGCCAAAGTCGGCGTGGCCCGGTGTATCGACAATGTTGATTTTGCCGCCACCAAAGTTAATGGCCGTGTTCTTGGCGAGAATGGTGATGCCGCGCTCCCGCTCCAGTTCGTTTGAGTCCATCACCCGCTCGGCCACCTGCTCGTTTGCGCGGAAGGTTCCGGATTGGCGCAGCATGGCGTCTACCAGCGTGGTCTTTCCGTGGTCCACATGGGCAATGATGGCGATATTGCGTATCGTCTGGCTCACAAGTACGGTTTTCCTTCTTTCGGGTTCGGCCACTCGCAGGCCATCAGGTTGGGGGATGAAGATATGATGAACCGCCGCACACTGCGGCAATCTCTATTCTACCAGTCGACAGTGACGAACGACTGCGGCACGCGGAATCATTGTGACATACTTCTTGACGAAGACCGTTGCGGGGCGTGCGAGTTTCCGCCGGATTCAGGTTGTCTTGTCCGTACGGTCGAGGGGCTGTCAACATCAAAACGAAAGGAGATAAGTACAAATGAGCTATGTACCCGACGCAAAGCGATACGAAGATGCGCGGTTTCGGCGGTGTGGCCGATCAGGGATTGTATTGCCGGCTGTGTCGCTGGGGCTATGGCAAAACTTTGGCGGTGCCGATGTGTTTGAGACAGGCCGTGCGGTGGTCCGGCGCGCCTTCGATCGCGGTGTGACGCACTTCGATTTAGCCAATAACTACGGACCTCCTTACGGCTCCGCCGAAGAAAACTTTGGCGAGATTTTGCGCAAGGACTTTCGCGGCCTCCGCAATGAGATGTTGATTTCGACCAAGGCGGGATGGGATATGTGGCCGGGACCTTACGGCATCGGCGGTTCGCGCAAATATCTGCTGGCATCGCTGGACGAAAGTCTGCGGCGCATAGGCCTTGAGTATGTCGATATTTTTTACTCGCACCGCCCCTGGGCGAACGTGCCTCTGGAAGAAACAATGGGTGCGCTGGTGCAGGCCGTGCATCAAGGCAAGGCCTTGTATGTGGGCATTTCGTCCTACAGCCCCGAGCGGACTCGCGAAGCGGCGCGGATACTGAAGAGCCAGGGTGTGCCGCTCCTGATTCATCAACCGTCTTATTCCATGCTGAACCGTTGGGTGGAAAAGGAACTACTCTCCACCCTGGATGAGCTGGGCGCGGGCTGTATTGCGTTTTCTCCGCTGGCCCAGGGCTTGCTGACGAATAAGTATCTGAACGGTGCACCGCCGAACTCGCGCGCAATGGCCGAGAATTCGTCGTTGCTCAAGGGCTTTCTGAGCGAGAAGAATATGGGCCGCGTACGAGCACTGAACGAAATTGCGCAGGAGCGGGGGCAGACGTTGGCGCAGATGGCGATTGCGTGGGTGCTGCGCGACACGCGAGTTACCTCCGCACTGATTGGAGCCCGCAACGTGGAGCAGCTTGATAACTCTCTCGATGCACTCAACAGGCTCCAATTCACACTTGAGGAGTTAAATGAGATCGACCGCTACGCGCAAGACAGCGCAATCGATCTTTGGAAGGACGCCAGAGAAAGCATGGACTAGCGAATGCGCCAGATGAGCGAGGCGAGTCGAAGCAAAGTCACTGCACCGCCTCGTTTCGCCAAGGGCTCTCGGTCAGTTACACTTCTCGGCACATGCGAATTGTCATTCACGACCGCTTGATTTTGCCGGACTGCGCACAAGTTGCGTGCCTCGTACGCGCCTTGCCTGCCATGCTGTTCCTGATTTGCGCGTTAATCTCCTGCTCTTCGTCTCGAGTTGCCTTTGCGCAAGCCAAAACCGGCCGCTTGCTTATTTATGCGATTGATGTGGAGGGCGGGCAAGCAACGCTGCTGGTTGCTCCCTCCGGCGCATCGTTGCTTGTGGACACGGGTTGGCCCGGCAACAATGGCCGTGATGCCGAGCGCATCCAGGCGGCTATGCGCGATGCCGGCATCACACGCCTTGACCACGTGCTTATTACGCACTTCCACAACGATCACGTGGGCGGCGTGCCGGAGCTGGTCAAGCGCATTCCGGTCGGCGAGTTTCTCGACCATGGCGTCAATCGCGAGGATTCCGACATCACACGCCACGATTTCGCCGCGTATCTGAAGGCCATCGAAGGCAAGCCGCGCCGCATCATCTATCCCGGCGACTCCATCGATATTCCCGGGCTCAACATCGTCGTGCTGACTGCCGACGGCGAGCACATCAGCAGCGTTCCAGGTATCAGGCCAGTGCCTAACCCCTACTGCGCCGCCGAGCCAAAGTGGCCCGTAGACGAATCTGAAAATGCGCGTTCCGCCGGAATCCTGGTGAGATTCGGTAAGTTCAGATTTCTCGATCTGGGCGACCTGACCAAGGCCAAGGAGATTGCGCTGGTGTGCCCAGCCAACCCAATCGGCTCAGTGGACCTTTACCTGGTAACGCATCACGGTTTCAACGAATCGAGTTCGCACGCTATCGTGGATGCGATCCATCCCCGCGCAGCTATTATGGACAACGGCGCGCATAAGGCGGGCAGTCCAGAAGCGTGGCAGACCGTGCATGAGAGCCCCGGCCTCGAGGACCTGTGGATGCTGCACACCGCGGAAGACTCCGACGCCGCGCACAACAGCGCCGAGGCCCTTATTGCCAATCCGAAGGGCGACGGCGATGGCTCGTATTTCAAGGTGATCGCATCCGCCGACGGCAGTTTCGCGGTGACCAACTCGCGCACTGGAAAAAGCAAAGAGTATTCACGCAAGTAGGGTGCACGGCGCTCAGGAGTCGAGGAGATTTAGATGTATTTATCGCGACGGAAGTTTATGACTGGAATGGGAGCCGCAGGCGCAATGGCCGCCGTGCCACGTGCTGCCCACGCTAGCTGCCCTTTTCGGGTGGCAGTGATTAACGACGAAATCTCGCAGGATTTCGACCACGCCTGCCAGGTGGCCGCACACGACTTCGGGCTGCAGTGGATCGAGCTGCGCGGCATGTGGAACAAGAACATCTCCGAGCTTGACGCGGACGAGATCGCACGGGCAAAAGCCATACTGGAGAAATACAAACTGCGCGTCACCGACATTGCAAGCCCGCTTTTCAAGAGCGACTGGCCCGGCGCGCCTATTTCAAAACAAAGCGAACGCCGCGATCAATTCCACGCCGACTTTGACTTCAAGCAGCAGGATGCTCTGCTGGAGCACTGTATCGAATTGACCCAGGACTTTCAGACCGACCGCATCCGCTGCTTCGACTTCTGGCGGCTCGATGACGTTAAACCATATCGGGAGGCAATCAATAAAAAGCTGCGCCAGGCCGCGCGACGCTGCGCCGAGAGCAACCTGATCCTGCTGCTCGAAAACGAAATGTCGTGTAACACGGCAACAGGTGAAGAGGCCGCGGAAACGCTGCGTGCCGTGACCGAGCCGAATTTCATGCTCAATTGGGATCCTGGCAACGCCGCCACCTTTGCAGGCAACATCCCCTTTCCCGATGGCTATAACTTGCTGCCCAAGCAGCGCATTGGCCATTGCCATGCCAAGAGCTTGGTACGCAAGGCAGACGGCAAATGGGACTGGGCCCCGGTTGGAGAGGGTGCGGTGGACTGGCCGGGGCAACTGCGCGCGCTCAAGCAGGACGGCTATCGTTACGCCGTCAGCCTTGAGACGCACTGGCGCGGCGCCGGGACGGCGGAAGCGTCAACCCGCATCAGCATGAAAGGGCTAAAGGATTCGTTAGCCAAGGCAGGAACAGGCTGCTAGGGCGGCTCAAGGACTTGCCGGTACCGACGGGAAGGAACAGCAATCCGCGACTAATCCAACCAGCCACAATTTTCTCTCTTGACAGCATATTCGATCTAGTGTACTAGTATATTAGTACACTAATTGCGATTATGAGCAGCCCTTCCAGCCCCGCGTTTCGTCTTCTCCTCGACCTTCATACCGGAGTACCTGTCTATCGCCAGATCATCGATCAGGTGCGCGGCGCCATTGCCTCGGGCACTCTCGCTGCGGGCGACCAACTACCTACAGTGCGCCAGCTTGCCGTAGACCTGGCCATCAACCCCAATACAGTTGTTCGCGCTTACAGAGAGCTTGAGCTGGGTGGACTGTTGGAAACGCATCAGGGCACCGGCACTTTCATCAGCGCACAGAAGATCCCTCGGGCCGTTGCTGAACGAGCGCGGCAATTGAACCAGATTGTCACCGATGCAGTGGCCCGCGCCGGCGCCGCAGGTTTTACGGTCCAGGACTTAATCGAACAGTTGCGGGAAATGGTCTCGGAACCACCCCGCAGGAGATAACGCCATGTCCAAGATTGCGTTACAAGAAACCAACGGAGTTGCAGTCGCCGCTTTCCTGTTTTGTCTGATCGCGGGCGGCCTTGCTAGTGCTGCCATTCACCGCCCCGCCCCGGTTATCGTGGGTGCCCTGGTAGGCGTGTACTTTCTCTATGCAATCAAGGTAGTCCGTCAATGGGAGAAGGTCGCGTTGCTGCGCCTGGGCAAGTATGTCGGTTTGCGCGGGCCCGGCTTCTTCTTCATTGTGCCGGTGCTTGAAACCGTGAGCCCGTTTGTCGATCAACGCGTTCGTGTGGCCAGCGTGACAGCCGAGTCAACACTTACGCGCGACACCGTGCCGGTGGATGTAGATGCCATCGTGTTCTGGCTGGTTTGGAACGCTGAGAAAGCGATCCTTGAAGTCGAGAACTACCTTGACGCCATCGCCCTAAGCGCGCAGACTGCTTTGCGTGAGTCGATCGGGCGTCACGAATTGGCGCAGATGATCACCGACCGCGAGTCGCTGGGACGCGAACTGCAACGCATTCTCGACGAAAAGACCAACCCCTGGGGCATCACCGTGCAGTCGGTCGAAGTGCGCGACGTTCGCATTCCGCAGGCGCTTGAGAACGCGATGTCACAGCAGGCCCAGGCGGAGCGCGAACGCCAGGCTCGCGTGATTCTGGGCCAGGCCGAAGTGCAGGTCTCTGAACAATTTGCCCAGGCTTCGCGCGTTTACAACGATAACCCCGGCGCGCTGCATCTGCGCGGAATGAACATGCTGTTCGAGGCGATTCGAGAGAAGGGCTCGATGGTGATCGTGCCGTCATCTGCGGTCGAAACCATGGGGCTGGGTGGAACTCTGGCAACTGCTGCCATCGCAAAACAGTCGTAACTGAGGTGCAGTCGTGAACACATCTGTCCTCGCGTGCAGCATCCTTTCCTGTTGTCTTGCCGGTCCGTGCGTCGTGGCTCACGGTCAGGCAACCCAGCAGACGCAAACGCCGCAGCGAGCGGAATCTGCAGCGGTGCTACCCCGCATTCCAACTCCCTCGGGTTCCTTTGGCATCGGCCGCGTCGGCTATGACTGGACCGACGCGTCGCGCCCAGATCGCTTTTCTGCCGATCCGAATGCACATCGCGAGTTGATGGTATATCTCTGGTATCCCACGGCGCGGAGAGCGGCAAATGCCAAAGGTCCATACATCCCGAATGCGAAGCAGATGGACGCAATCCCGGACGTCCAGAGCCGCATGAGTAAGTACTTCGAGGGCAACTGGCAGTACATTGTTTCAGGTGCGATCTACGGCCACGCGGCGGAGGGTGCTCACGTCGCAAGGAAGCCGGCACAATTCCCGGTAATCGTCTTCTCGCACGGATTGGGCGGCACTGGGTTTGAGTACACGTCCCTGATCGAGGATTTGGTGAGCCGCGGATATGTGGTTGCAGCCATTGAACACACCGAGGCTGCCGTTGTAGTTGCGTTTCCCGATGGAAGGATGGTTCTGTCTCATAAGGACTCACCGCCTGCGGGGCTTACCCCTGCCGAGCGGTGGCAGCGGATGATCGAACAGGGCACGCTGTTGATTAGTGAGGGCGCGGCCGATGTCCGTTTCGTACTGGATCAACTAACCGTGCTGAATCGCAGCGATGCACGTCGCAACCCGCTCGCAGGCAAGCTCGACTTCAACCGCGTCGCCGCCATGGGCCACTCGGCGGGCGCGGAGTTCGCGTCGCGAGCTTGCGAACTCGATGCGCGCTTCAAAGCGTGTGTCGACCTGGATGGAGGGATGGTTCCAGTCGCGGCGCTTCCTGAGTATCCTGACGGGGCGAAGATTCAACAGCCGCTCCTGTTTCTTGAGAATTATTATCCTGAGTCCAGAATGGGCGGGACGCACGAGGAACACCTGACCTACTACAAGAAGCGAGAGAAGCAGCTCCAGGCGTGTCCCAAAGGGAGTTACGCGGTAGTACTAAGAGGCAACGGACTCATCCACGGAAGCTACGACGATACTCCATTGCTGGAAGCACACGGCCGTGCTCCAGACACTGCAATCGCCCTGCATAATCAGGCTCTGATTCAATCCTTTATTCGAGCATTTCTCGATAAGACTCTGAAGCAGGAGCAAGAACCATTGCTCGACGGAAGCACTGCGTCTTTGCCGGAGGCAACAGTGCAAGCCTTGGGCAACTGAGCAGTGCCATTCAAGGGCGGCAGGGAAGCTCAATCTACGCCATGGGTGCGTTTGAAAAGTCCCTCCAGCGCGTCGCAGGCTGCGCGCACGCCGTCTTCCTGGGCCAGCCGATTGGCCACGCTCTGCGCGCGCTCCGCGTAACGAGGCGCGGCAAGCATCGCCTTGAGTTTGCGCGCCACCCGCAGCGGTGAATAACCCGCCCGCTGAATGGTCCGCGCCACCTTTAGCCGGCGCATGCGCCGCGCGTTGTCGGGCTGATCGTGCGAGTAGGGCATGATCATCATCGGCTTACCCGCCCGCAGGCATTGCGCCGTGGTGCCTACGCCGCCCTGGTGCACTATCAATACCGCTCGCGAAAACAGCGCGGAGTAAGGCGCATACTCGGTCACGCAAATTGAGCTTGGCAGCTCATGGCTCGGCCGGTTGCGCGGGTCTGTGCCGATCAGCAACACCGCGCGAATCCCCAATTTGACGGCGGCCTTGGCTGAGACTTCGTAGAAATCTCCTGCAGCCAGCACCGCAGCCGAGCCCAGCGTGAACACCGCCGGGGGAGGCCCTGCGGCCATGAACTCCTCAAGGTTCGGCGGCAGGGCAGCATTCCCCGCGTCCGCATCGTAAAAGCAGAATCCTGTGATCAGCGTGTGCTCCGGCCAGTCCTTTTGCTCCACGCCCAGTACACGCGAAAACAACGCCAGCACCAGGTACGGCGAGTGCTTGGCGTCAAACAGAGGATTCGCGCCCTTCGCTAGCCCCAATTCACGGCGCAGGTCGTAGATGGGCTGCGGCCATTTGCGACTGGCAAACCGCGCCAGTCGCCGGATGACCCGCCCAAAGCCCGGCACGGCTTTGTCTGCGCGCGCCATACGCGGATAAGGGGGCAGCACCGGCGGATCGAAGGCAGAGAAAAACGAGAGCGGCGCAAGTACGTAGCTGGCCCAGGGAATCCCCGTAACCTCGGCCACCAGTGGACCGGCATAGTTCAATTCACCCAACAGCAGCAGGTCGGCGCGCGCGGGCTTGGTTGCCGCGTCCAGCAAGTCACCGTAGGTCTGGCGTAGTGCGGGAAACAGGAAATCGCGCAGCCCATGCTCGGTGCCATGCTTGATGTCGTAGACCATCTCCACCAGAACGCTGTTGGTGGGGTCAATATCGGGCCGAATGGCGTGGAACTCCAGGCCGAGCGGCACGATCTTTGGCTGGTAAACGGCGGGTAGAGCCATCACCGGCACGTGACCACGTCGCCGGAGTTCAAGAGCGATCGCGATCAGCGGGTTGATATCGCCAAATGTTCCGATGTTCGAGAGAACGATGCGCAAGAGTGGGTCCGTAACTTGTGATGAGCCTGCAGATATGAGGGTAATGCATCGGCCTCAGTGCTAGCGGCGCGAAACAATCGCACCCTGCTTCAGTCTCATTTAATCTTGCTGCATTGATAATGACATCGGAGATGCTTGCCTGAGATGCGAGTGCTGCTGGTGGAAGATGAGGTTCGTCTGGCGGACAACCTGTCTGCCGCCCTGCGCGACGGCCCCGGCTTTGCCGTGGACTGGGCGGGCGACGGGGAGGTGGGCGACGACTATGCCCGCAGCCGCGTTTACGACCTTGTCATCCTCGACCTGATGCTGCCCAAACTCGACGGTTTGAGTCTGCTGCGCCGCCTGCGCGGTCGCGAAGATCCTACTCCGGTGCTGATTCTGACTGCCGTGGAGGGCAGGGGACCTATCATTCAGCTGCTGAACGCCGGCGCCGACGACTACCTGGCCAAGCCATTCGACCTGGGCGAGTTGATCGCCCGCGCCAAAGCGCTCATTCGCCGAGGCAAGGGCGCCGCCCATCCCATCCTCACCGCCCTCGATGTCGAGCTGAATACCCTGGAGCAGACGGTGCGGCGCGCGGGTGTCCTGGTCGATCTCTCACCCACCGAGTACCGCATCCTCGAATACCTCATCCATCATCCGCGCAAAATCGTCAGCAAGCGTGAGCTGCTGGAGCACCTCTACGACTACAACTGGGAACACCACTCCAACGTCATCGAGGCGCACGTTTCCAATCTGCGTAGGAAACTGTGCGGAGCTGCGCCTGAGGCCGAGCCGGTGATTGAAACCATGCGCGGCCGCGGCTACCGGCTGGCGCCCGAACCGGAGCAGGATCTTGACCAGAACTAGGAAAACCCGCTCCATCGCCTTCCGGCTCATCCTGGCCGTGCTGCTGGTCGAGCTGCTCTCCGCCATCCTGGTGGTCTTTCTTTCGCTGGGCTATGAGCGCCACATCCACTTCCGCGCCTTCGACGTCATGCTGCACGGCCGCGCCGACTCGGTGCTGGGCGCGGTGCAGGACGCAGAGGATGTCGGCGACAACGTCATGCTTGACCTGCCCGATCTGCATGTGCCCCCAGAAGACGTCTACGAAGTGTGGGACGGGCGCGGCCACCTGCTGGGCCGCTCGCCCAATTGGCAGGGCAGCGCCGCAATCGTGCCGCCGCGGCGGGACGGCATTTCGCCGTTCATGCTCAATCATCGTCATTACCTCCTGCTCCTGCAGCATGGTTCGCGCATCGTGGACCCCGGCGAGCCCGGCGGTGGCAAGCTGCGCCCGGTCACTATTCTTTACGGTGCGCCCACCGAGCATGTGTGGCACGCCATTCGCGGCGCGGTCGAATTTTATGCCGCGGGCAGCCTTTTGCTGCTTGTGGTCACTGGCCCGCTGATCGCGTGGTTGCTCCATCGCGGCTTGCTGCCGCTGCGCCAGTTGGCTGCGCTAGCCTCTCAAGTTTCGGTGGACGCATGGGAATTTGACCCGCCAGCCAGCGCCCGTAGTACACCCGAGCTGGCTCCCCTCACCCACGCTATCGAGAGTGTGTTACAGCGCCTGGAGCGCGCATTTGTGCAGCAGAGAACCTTTGTTTCAGATGCGGCGCACGAACTCAAGACCGCAGTTGCAGTGGTCAAGTCTTCGCTACAACTGCTCGGGCTGAAGGAGCGAACTATGGCCGAATACCAGGCAGGGCTGGAGCGCTGTCTCGGCGACTCCGCACGCCTGGAGGAGTTGGTGACCAAGATGCTCACCCTGGCTCGCGTGGAGGGCGGCGCAACCACCGCCACTGCCGGCTCGGGTTGCGACATCGCCGCTTGCCTGAGCAATACCGTCGCTCAACTCGAGACCTTTGCTGTCCTGCGCGGCGTCAAGGTGACGGTCGAGGAACCGGCTGTTGGCACTTGTCAGGTGCCGCTGGCTGGCGAAGACTGTGCCCTCCTGGTCTCAAACCTGATGCTGAATGCGCTCCAACACAGCCCTGCCGGGTCGGAGGTCAAGCTTCGGCTCCGCGGGGACGCCACCACCATTGAACTGACTGTTGAGGACCACGGCGAGGGCATCGACCCCAACACGCTGCCCCACATCTTCGACCGCTTCTACCGCGGCGACCCCTCCCGCGCCCGCGCTACCGGCGGTGCAGGCCTGGGCCTAGCCATCTGCAAGGCCGTGGTTGAGAGGGCGGGAGGCACAATTGAACTGCACAGCGAGACGGGCAAGGGAACCACGGTGACCGCGCAGCTACCGGGAACCTGCGCGCCACCTGCGATGGTTGCAACCGGCTCTTGAACAGCAAATTTGGCCCGCCTTCAGCTTGAATTAATCGCCGTATGACACACTTCTTGCGCCGGTGAATCAGCACATTCACCGAGTTCCAAGCGGAGACTCCCATGTCCAGCACCCAGCGCATCGTTCCTCTTCTGGCCCGGCCACTTTTTGCCGTAGCCCTGTTGTGCACTCTCTTTGTCGCCTCCCGACCGGTTGCCGCGCAACAGCCTTATCGCGTTCTTGACCAGTGGAAGCTAGCTGATTCTGGATTTTGGGACTACCTGATCGTCGATTCCCCCGCCCACCGCCTCTACATCACCCGCGGCGATCACGTGGACGTGCTCGACACCCAGACAGGCAAACAAGTTGGCACCATCGGCAATATGCACGGCACGCACGGCGTCGCTCTCGATACCGCCGGCAAACTCGGATTCGTTTCCGATGGCGGCGGCAACGCAGTGGTGGCCTTTGACCGCACCACCCTGGCCATCGTAGCCGTCATCCCCGCCGGAACCGGCCCAGACGGCATCATCTTTGAGCCGGCCACGCAGACCGTTTGGGCCTTCAACGGCCGCAGCAAGGACGCTACCGTCATCGACGCAGCTACAAAGAAGGTGGTCGCCACCATCCCCCTGCCCGGCAAGCCTGAGTTCCCCCAGGTGGATGGCAAGGGCACGGTCTTTGACAACATCGAGGACAAGAGCGAAATCGTTCGTCTCGACGCCCACACCAACAAACTCACAGCCGAGTGGCCCGCAGGCTGCGAATCCCCGTCCGGACTGGCCATAGACGCGGCTGGCAACCGCCTTTTCACCGTCTGCGACGGCAAGAAAATGGCCGTGGTCGACACCAACACCGGCAAAGTGCTGGCCACGCCCGCCATTGGCGACGGCCCCGATGCTGCTGGCTGGAGCGCCGCAAACAAACTGGCCTTCGCTTCCAGCGGTGATGGAATTCTTTCGGTCGTGGATGCTGCCACACCAGCCTACAAGACGATCGAGAGCCTGCCCACCCTACGTGGCGCACGCACTATGGCCTATGATTCCGCTGCCGACCGCATCTACCTGGTGACCGCCGATTTCGGCCCTCGCCCCGACCCCACACCCACCAACCCGCGCCCCCGACCCACAATGGTTCCCGGCAGTTTCAAGGTCATCGTTGTAGGCCGGTAGTCGCGCTGGATCAATATAGGCGTCCCATCCTTGGCGCTGTTCATGCGGCAAGGGTGGGTTTACGCCGACCCGCCAATAAATCAATTGCAGTGGTCCAGCTCGGCACAGTCAGTCCATGCAATTCTGATAGAGCAATGAAAATCCTCGTTGGCATCCTCGTCATCGTGATCGTTGTCGCTTCCTTCTACGCGGACTACAAGTGGCGCCAATGGATCGCCGCCCGCCGCCGCGATCACCATTAGAGCGGAGGACACGCCGTTCAAGCCTCGCGAGCAGCGACTTTCCCGCATCCCTGCCGTTACAATGGATGAGAGGTAGTCGTCCAACAGACCATGCATCCTTTCCTAGCACTACTCTTCCCTGCTCGTCTTCGCCGCGCCGGCCTCCTGCTTGGGTTGGCTTGTGCAACGCTGCTGATCGCTGCCGCCCCGGCCCGCGCCCAGTTTGGCGCACCGCCCACCACGCAGGTCCACGACGCCAGCGCACTGCGGCCACCCGCCGGCGCGCGCGTGGCCATCGTTGAATTTGAAGACATGGAGTGCCCCGACTGCGCCACTCAGAATCCGCTGCTGAAAGAGGCCAGCGAGAAGTACCAGATTCCCTGGGTGCGCCACGACTTCCCGCTTCCCTTCCACGCTTGGAGCATGCAGGCCGCGATCAACGCCCGCTGGTTCGACACCAAGAGCAAGAAGATGGGCGACGAGTATCGTGACTCAGTCTTCGCCAACCAGTCCTCCATGCTGGACCTGAATGGCCTCCGCCAGTTCACTGAGAAGTTCGCCCAGAGCCATAGCATCGCGCTGCCCTTTGCCCTCGATCCGCAAGGCAAGCTGGCCGCACTGGTCAAGGAGGACTACGCCCTCGGCCAGCGCATTGGCATTGAGCACACCCCCACCATCTGGGTGGTCACGGCCGCCAGCAAGGGTGCGCCCTTCGTTGAAGTCGTCGACCGTACCAAGCTTTTTCAACTCATAGACCAGGCCCTGGCAGACACCAAATCCGTCACTCCGGCCAAGACCGCACACAAGTAGCCGGCATTTCGCCGTGCAAAAATCGAACGGCGCACCCTCCGTGGGATGCGCCGTTTCTGCTTTTGCAGGGGATCTCGCCCGTCAGTTCCCCGTTTGAATATTCACCAGCACCGGCGCTTCCGCACCTTGCCTACCCGGCGAAACCGTCTTCGTCTGCGGCGCACGCCAGTGGTCGATGTAGCTGATTTTGTGCACGCAGCCGATGGTGCAATTCGGCGAGCAACTCTTCGCAGTCAGGAACTCCCGCTTTACGTCTGCCGTGGTGTACTCGGCCAGGGGCACGCCAGGGTACCCCCGCTGCTGCGAGCAGTAGTGCACCAGACCGTCTTCGCAGATATACAGGTACCGCGAACCCGCCCGGCAGCGCCAGTCATTGGGCCTGCCCTCGGCAATTGCCTCCTGAAAGTGGTCGAAGCGCGAGTAGTTAATCTTCCTCCTGTTGCTCATTTCGTAGTAGACTTTCGCCTCGGCCGGCTTCAGAGGCTTTAGCTGGCCGTCCCCATCGTGAATAATCCCGATGGTCGACGTGAACCCCAACCCCAAGGCCCGCTTCCCAATCACCGCCGCGTCGTTGGGATCTCTGAAGCCGCCGCCAACGACCGAATTGATGTTTATGTGAAACTCGGCATATTGGGCGAGCATTTCTAATTTTTTGTCGAGGACTTTGAGGCTTTTTTTGGAGACTTCGTCGGGTTCAAGGTTGTCGATGCTGATCTGCATGTGGTCGAGGCCAGCACGGTTGAGTCGCTCGATACGCTCGACATTGAGCAGGTAGCCGTTGGTGATCATGCCGGCAATGGCGCCGGTGCGGCGGATGCGGCGGATGATGTCGTCGAGCTGGGGGTGGGTGAGGGGCTCGCCGCCGGAGATGCCGACCATGGCAGTGCCCAGCCGCCCCAGGTGATCGATGCGGCGGTACATCTCCTCCAGCGGCACTGGCTCGGAGACCTTATCGTACTCATTGCAATAAGCGCAGCTCAAGTTGCAGAAGCGAGCGGGCACAATCTGTACCAGCACCGGGTGGCTGGTAGAGGCCAGCGCGCGTGCAACCATGGACAACTCGCGAACCTTGCGCGTAGCCGCCAACCAGCGCCCGCGTAGCGTTAATCTCCGGGGAACAGCCATTCTTTCTATTGAAACACAGGCGGGAGAAGATGCAGGAAACAGTCGCGCTGCGGACTAGACCTGATCTCGCCTTGGTTAGCCGACTGCGGTGACTTGAGAGAAATGGCTCCAACTATGCCAATTTTTGAGATTTCGAGGCGATTTTGGGCCGAAAACAAGGGTAAATCGGAGCCTTCTGTTTACCGATGAGTACATAGGGCGTATTTTCAAGTAATTGATTGCATTCATCTTATCTGTAAAATGGGGGCTCTGGGAGCGGGTTTTGGAGGGGGAGGGGGAGGGGGAGGGGGAGGGGGGTGGGGTGGGGTACCTCGGGGTGGTACGGACCGGGGACATGCCTGAAAGATCGATCCGCGCATCCTCTGTACATCCTCCTTGTTTCCATTGTGACTGAACGGGGAGATATTTTCGGCAAGTGGGAATGTCCCGGACGTCAAAGGCGAATCCTCATCTCGGAATATGAGGAGAATGGCCTGCCAACCGGCCCGTCGAGGTGCGTGCTTTCCCATGTCTGAGAATCCAGACATGGGGCACCCATTTTCGTGCTTGATCCATGCCCTGTTTCCGCGCTGAATTCGCACCTTATTCCGTGCTGGATCCGGTGGGAAGCGGATCACCGGCGGGTCAAACGGCTTCGACGTAAAATGGGCTTGTATCCGTAATTAGATGGGAGATTCCAAATGGCAGCGTCCAATTTGCGGGCTGCGGCCTTGAGTTTGCTGGTTCTGCTCGCCGCCGGTTGTGGCGGGAACCCGACCTCGAAGCCTGTGACCGTGCCTGCATGTGTGCCTTCTTCCACGCCTGAGTTTGCGTACGAATTAACAGGCTTTGCGGTTTCTATGAATAGCGTCGATTCCTGCACCGGGGCTTTCAGGGCGACATCGCCCGCAACTATCGAAACCGGCTATGCGTACCCGCAACAAGGCGCCGAGCAAATGGTGGTCGACCCTGCGGGCAGGTTTGCGTATGTAGCGAATCTGGTGTCGAACGCATCGGACCTGGCCACAATTTCGATGTACACGATCAACCCCAGCACGGGCGTGCTGACGCCTACATCGCCCGCCACGGTGCCCACCGGGTTTTTCCCCCAGGGAATCGCCATCGATCCGCTCGGACGATTCGTCTACACCGCCAACACCGACGACAGCTCGGTGTCAATGTTCACCATCAACCAGTCCACGGGCGTTCTGACGCCGACGTCGCCGGCCTCAGTGTCAACGATGATCCCCGGCGAGCTCCTTTCGCAGCCGGGCTTTTTGACCGTCGATCCTACAGGCAATTTCCTCTACGTATCCGCTCTGGATAGCGTCGACGCTACGGTCTCGATGTACGCCATCGACCAGACCACTGGACTTCTGACAGCGACCTCGCCTGCCACGGTCCTTGCCGGCGGGATCCCATTTCAGGTCCTCGTCGCCCCCTCAGGCAAGTTTGCTTACGTGGTGAATAACCTCTCGGGCGGCGAGATAACCGATGCGGTTTCGCAGTATACGGTCAACTCCGCCACTGGCGTTCTGACAGAGAATTCATCCTACGGGGTCGCGGCCGGGAATGCGCCCACGGCGATCGCCGTCGACCCAACCAGCAAGTTTGCCTACGTGGTGAACCGCCTCGACAACACCGTCTCGATGTTCACCATTGACCCCAGCACGGGCGGCCTGACACTGAATGCCACGACCGCAAACCCTACTGGGACTGTCGCGACCGGGGCGGAGCCTTTCCGCATTGACTTCGACCCATCGGGCAAGTTTGTTTACGTGACCAACGAACAGAGCGCGGCCTCGATTTATACGGTCAATCACGATGGAACCTTGAACCCGACGGGAACGACCGGAGTGGCAACAGGGGGCTTGTCGATAGCGATCACCGCAGTCAAGCGGTAGGCGGATGGGTTTGCGGACGCTTGAGATGTCCAGTTTTCCCATGTCTGAAAATCCAGGCATGGGGCACCCATTTCTGTGTTGAATTCGGTGTGGACCGAGGGGCGGGGAAGGCTGATCGATCAGGAACGTATGCAGTAAATATCTACTGCGTATGCAGTAGATATTTACTGCATACGCGTTATATTGGTACTGCGATGTTTTCTCTCCGCTCAGAGCTGCGCCGCAAACTGCTCACGTACTTTTACGTGAACCGGACGGCGCGCGTCTATGTGCGCCAGTTGGCCTCCGCATTGGAGGCAGACTCGACCAACCTGTCGCGCGAGCTGGCGCGCTTGGAGAAGGAGGGTTTGCTGCACTCGGAGTTGGAAGGGCGTCAGCTCTATTACAGCCTGAACCGCAGCTATCCTTTTTTGAAGCCGCTCTTTGTGCTGCTTCGTGGTTCCATCGGAATCGTACCCGCCTTGGGGACCGCGCTTCACGCGGTCAGTGGCATTCGGTCAGCGTGGCTCTATGGGTCATTTGCGAAGGATGAAGCGGACGCCGCCAGCGACATTGATCTGCTGATCGTGGGCCAGCCCGACCAAGAGCAACTTGCATTCGAAATCGGGAAGGCCGAAAAGGCCCTGCGCCGGGAGATCAACTACACTGTCCTTTCTCCTCGGGAACTGGCGCGGCGGCTCAAGGCAGGCGACCCGTTCATCGCGGATATCTGGAATGGGAAGCGCATCGGGCTGATTGAACACAATGAAGACAAAGCCGCAAAAGATTGATCCAAAGCAGGTGGAGAAGTTTCTGGCCGACGCGCATAAGAAGGCGATCGCCGCCCGCAAGAATTTAGTTATCGACGAGGAGACCGCGTACCAAACGGCATACCAGGCCATGATCAAGGGGTCTCTTGCTCTGATGTTAAGCCACGGTCAACGACCGCGAGTGCAGCTCGGGCACCATATTGCGATTATCGAGTTTGCGCAGAAACATCTTGATCCCAGGCTGGGGACGACATTCGCCCTGTTTGATCGGATGCGCCGCAAACGCAACGACGCCTTCTACGATATTGCGATTGTGAGTGATATGGAGGCGGAAGATGCGGTGCGGGCTGCCGAGGGGTATCTGAAGGCGGTCAGCGCCGACATCCACGCTAGAATCCCTTAGCCAGAGCGCCGTCGTTTGCCCCGCGCCGTTTGGACCATGCGAAAACTGCCGCGGAGGGTGCAGCCACTCCTCGGTGCTAAATTCAGTGGGGACCAAATGACAGGTGGGAGAACTGCCTGTATTCAGGTCTGCCAAAGAAAAGAGACCGGAGGCAAGTTTTGAAGGTGAGATGGGTGCGCGCGATTGGATGGGCATTGATGGCGGTGGTGGTGCTGCTGGCGGTTGGGTTTGTGTACCTGTGGGTGAAGATCAGGGGCACCGCGGTGGAGGTTCCCAGCACGCAGGCCAGCGCCGTAACCATATCGAGCGCACCGCAGGAGATGCGCCTCTGGCCGGGTAAGGCTCCGGGATCGGAAAACTGGACGCAGCAGGAGTCGGAATCCCATCTGAGCGAAAGGATTATTCGCAACGTGGTGGACCCCACGCTGACGGCGTATTTTCCGCCTGCCGGGACCGCGAATGGCACCGCCGTGATTGTTTGCCCCGGGGGCGGATTTCACATGCTCAGCATCGACGGCGAAGGCGTGAACGTGGCGCACTATCTGAACTCGCTGGGGGTAACGGCGTTTGTGCTGCGCTACCGGCTGACGAAGACGAATGCCGCCTTCTTTGTGGGCATGATGCACAAGATCAAGACGCCCGGAGGACTGAAGCCGGTGCTGGATGAGATGTCGCCGCTGATCCTGGCGGATGGGCAACAGGCAATGCGTACGGTTCGCGCACATGCAGCGCAGTGGGGAGTGGCGCCGAATCGGATTGGGATGATGGGCTTCTCGGCCGGAGGGTATCTGACGCTGAGTGTCGCGTTTCACCACGATGCCGAGAGCATGCCGGATTTTGTGGCGCCCATTTATGCGCTGGCACCGGAACCGCTGCCTGCGAATCCTGAGAGAATCCCGATGTTTCTGGCATGTGCGGCGGACGATCCGCTGGTTCCTCCGGCGGCGAACAGCGTAAAGGTCTATGACCTGTGGCATGGGGCTGGAATACCCGCGGAACTGCATGTCTTCCCCAACGGAGGGCATGGGTTCGGGATAAGAAGGCAGAACCTGGCCTCGGACGAATGGACTGAGATGTTCAAAAAATGGATGGAGGCGCAGGGACTCCTGGGCGCACCGGCGACGAAGTAAGCGGCGGAGGGATTTGGACGCGCGGGTTGCACACTGGGTTTCTCACTCGGGATTTCGTGCTATCCCGCCCTTACGACAAGAACAAATGTGCCGCAAGCATGGGGTACACACTCTTCGCGGGAGGCGCCCGGGGGGCAACTTATGCGCCACCGGCTTGCCCTGTAAGTATGTGAAAGCCGACCAAGAACCTTGTAAGTTGATAAGTTCAAAGCTAAAGAGGGAACTTAGAGAAGAACTAATTGCCGCACGTGAGAATGTAGCGTAGGCTTAATGATGCGGGTGATAAGTATCTATCCGCTTTCAGATTCTCTGAACTAAGGCAGTTCATCTGGAGTATCTTATCTCTTAGACATTAATGCCGATGAGGTTCCCCAATGATAGATTCAAGAACTCAAAAACAACCAAAACTAAACAAACGTGCCGCCCCGAAAGCTCCCGCTGCCATTGAAACGACGGCACTTGGAATTGGCGCATCGCAAGACAAAATCAGAGAGCGGGCATTTGAGTTATACGAAAGCCGCGGTAGTAAACAAGGCCACGACATACAGGACTGGCTCCACGCAGAGCATCAGATTCTGGAAAACTAAAGCGACCATAACTCAACTGCCACAGGGCTGGCGAAAGGCCGGAAGGGAAAGTTATGCGTTGCTTAATCTGCAAGGATTTGGAACAAGATTTTAGAAGCAGAATCAGCGATTACATGAAGGCACGTTCTTCTGCGTATTGCCGGGTCAGCACCAGTTTTGTGGCCTACGAAAATGTCGAGATGGAGCGCGCCAAGAGCGCTCTGGAAATGCACCACGCGGTATGCGTCTTCGGCGCCACCGAGGCAGACGGGAAGTACAGACGCCAAACAGCAACGGACGCCCCATGTCCCGCCATTGCGACCGCGGCGGTCTGCCTTTAAAGACATTGCGCGGGCCTAGCGAATGTCGCCGAAGAGCCTTTGCGCGTAGTCATACTGCTCCACCCCTCCGCTTCTCCCCGGCCGGAAGCACTTTCTGCTTTCGCCGTTTCAATGCCGCCAGATACAATTGCGCATCCCCGAGGAGGACGCCGATGGGCAAACGGTATGCCAGCATTCTTGAAACCGTGGGCAATACACCCGTTGTGAAAATCAACAAGCTTGCACCCGCACACGTAAACCTGTTTGTGAAGGTGGAGGCTTTCAACCCTCTGGGCTCAGTGAAAGACCGGCTTGCACTGGGCGTAATTGAAGATGCCGAGAGGACAGGGCGCCTGAAGCCGGGACAAACCGTGGTGGAGGCAACCAGCGGGAATACGGGAATCGGGCTGGCCATGGTGTGCGCGGCGAAGGGGTATCCGCTGGTGGTGACCATGGCGGAGACTTTCAGCGTGGAGCGGCGCAAGCTGATGCGCTTTCTGGGAGCCAAGGTTGTGCTGACCCCGGCGGCGGGCAGAGGGATGGGCATGGTGGCCAAGGCCGTGGAGCTGGCCGAAAAGCATGGCTGGTTCCTGACCCGCCAGTTTGAGAATGAAGCCAACGCCGACATGCACTCGCGGACCACGGCGAAAGAGATACTGGACGATTTCAAAGGGGAGCGGCTGGACTATTGGGTGACGGGATTCGGCACGGGCGGCACGCTGAAGGGCGTGGCGCGGGTGCTGGCCGCAGAAAGGCCGGAAACCAAGATCGTGGTGTGCGAACCGGATGACGCGCCGATGCTTTCCAGCGGGATTGAGCAGGCACGGAACCCTGATGGTTCGGCGGCGACCGCGCATCCGGCATGGAAACCCCACCCACTGCAGGGCTGGAGCCCGGACTTCATTGCCAAGCTGACCGGGGACGCGGTGGACATGAAGGTCATCAGCCAGGTGTTGCGTATCCCCAATGCAGAAGCGATGCGCTGCAGCAAGGAACTGGCACGCAAGGAAGGGATTTTTGTGGGGATTAGCTCGGGCGCGACCTTCTCGGCAGCCTTGCGGGTGGCCGCAGAGGCGGCGCAGGGAGCGACGATTCTGTGCATGTTGCCGGATACGGGGGAACGCTATCTGAGCACCCCGCTCTTCGCGGACGTATCAGTGGATATGACCGAGGAGGAGATTGGAATTTCGCGCTCCACGCCGAGCTTCTGGCTGCAGCCCGCGCAATAGGAACGGTTCAGCCCAGTCAGTCAAACATTCGACTGGGCTGAACCGGCAAGGATTCCGACGTTTCCGCTTATTACTGATTGTCGCCGCTGCCGACTTCGTCCTCGTTGGGAGCAGGAAGCAGCAGCCACGGGTTGGAGAGAATGTCGCTTCCGTAAACGGTGGTGCAACCGGGCCAGCCTGGGCCGGCTGGGCATCCCCAATAGTTCTCCGTCGCATCACTGGTGCTGTTGCATGTAGCCACGTGGTCGTACGCGCAGACGTTGGCCACACCGATTTTGCCACCGCGCAAATCATTGAGATGAATGTCTACCGTGGCCGGGGTATTGAAGGCAATGTCCACGTCCTCATCGGTGATGGTGTTCAGAGTGATGACCGTGCGCACCACCGGTGATCCGCCCCCGCCGCTGTTGATGTTGATGCCCACGCGGCCGGGAGTAGCCGTGTCGCCCGTGTCGGCCAGATTGCCGGCAATATAGTTGCCGATGATCTGGTTGCCGTCCATGTTATCGGGCGGAGCTCCAAAATTCGGCCCCACATGTGTGTGCAGCGCGACGCCGGCGATGCCGTTTCCAGTGAGGACATTGCGGATAATCGTGTTTTCGGAAGTGCGGCCAGGTCCGGCGCCATCGGAAAACAGGCCCACCCCAGCGCCGCCGACCTTGACGCCGTTGTTCGTGGAGATGTTGTCGGCCACTGTATTGTGGTCGATCCCGAAATGGCGCGCGTAATCGGGAGGAGTTGAACCCACCGGCGGATGGGAGGCAAGGACGATGCCACAGTCCAAGGGGTTGTCTATCACCGTGTTGTGGATGATGAGATTGTCGTGGGCTTCCGCAGTCTCATCACTGATGAGGATGCCGTCGGCATTGCCCTTGATCAGGTTGTCCGCTGCGATCGAGTTTGTGGTTCCGACCAGGTGAATTGCGCCGCCGCAGTCACCGTTTTCATCGGTCTCAAAGGCAGGTTGGCCGGCGCACCCACTGGGCGTGGAACTGAACACAGGCCCGAACTTGTCGTTGTCCAGAACGTGATTGATGCGGATGGTGACGTCGGCGGCGCTGACCACGAGAATGCCTTCAAATTGGGCATTCTTGACAGTAAAACCCGCCACTGTCACATGGCGGAGGCTGGCATTGTCGTAGCCATCCACAAAGATGCCGTTGGGGAGACCGGTGGCGTCAATGGTGGTGAGTCCGGCGCCCGAGCCGAGGAGAGAGAGGGGAATGCCTATGATCACGTCCTCGTTGTAGGTGCCGGGCGCGACGCGAATCACGTCGAATGGAGCGGCGTGACTGACGGCGGCTTGGATCTTGGAGTAGCACCCGGCAGACCCGGTGGTGTTGACGCAGAGGGTTGCGGCCGCGACATTCTGCGCAAAGGCAGAAATCAGAATGGCACAACCTGTGACAAGCAGCTTGTGAAAACGAACTATACGCACGTGACCTCCTCCTTTTGGGGAGATCAATCATTTCGTACGGGAAAGGCTGCGTCAAGTGAAAAACGGTCTGGCAGCCATGCCCGATAGAGACAGGTTTTGCCTGAGGTCAAAGAACACAAAGGGCGCCAACCGGTAGCCCGGCGGCGCCCTCTTTGATGCTTCAGTCGCGGGCTCTCAGACGTGGTTGTCGAAGGCCGGGATCTGCATCTCGTCCATCTGCTGCTTGAACTGGTCCATCTGCCGGCGGAACTGCTGCATCTGTTGCGGATCGATCTTGAACTCGTCGGGCTTGAAGTTGTTGCGGAACTCTTCCATCTGCTTCTTCATCTCATCGAGCTGCTTCTGATCGATTTGGAAGCCCTGGCTCTTGAGCGTTTCGCTGAGCTTCTCGGCTTGGCGGCGAAGTTCCTCAGACTGCTCGGGGGTGATGAGAGGCTTGGATCCCAGTTGATCTTTGAGCTCTTCGGCCTGATCGCGCATGGCCTGGGCAGCGGCTTCGGCCTCCCCGGCAAACTGCTGCCCGAATTCGGGGTTAACCTCAGCCATCAACGGACAGTCGCCGGCGGGAAAGATCTGCTCGAAATCAAGTTCGCCCTTGCGCTTGGAATCCACCTGCAGGGTGAGGGTCTGCTGCCTCTTGTCGCGCAGGATGGTCACCTGCACAGGCTTTCCCTGGTTGGAGCGCAGGGCACGATCCCAGTCAGAGACGGTAGCGATGCTCTCAGGCCCGACCCTGACGATCACGTCGAAGGCCTTGAGTCCGGCTGCGGCGGCCTCGCTCTTGCGCGCCACCTGCTTGACCATCAGCCCGTTTTGCACCCCCAGGTAGTCAGCCATCTGCGAGGTGAGCGGCTCAACCAGCGCGCCCACGTTGAGGCTGCTGCCGAAAAACGGCATATGGAACCCGCCGGGGATCGGCGCGTCGCCTCCACCGGGCAGAATGCCCATGCCGGGTGCCTGGGACAGGTCATCGCCGCTGCTGCCGAGCTTATTCCAGACGTCGTGCTCCATTTTTTTGCGATCGACTACCTGGACCCCGATGGTTTGAATGTTGCCGTCGCGGCTAATGACCAGGCTTACGTTGTGTCCTGGGGGAATCTCGCGCATCATCCGACTGAACTGCTCGGCGCCCTCGACGGCCTGCCCGTTGACCTGCAGGACGACATCGTTGACCCGGAGCCCGGCCTGTGCCGCCGGAGCGTCGTGATCGATAAGCGTGATAACGGCCCCGCGGACCTCTTTGAGCTTGAGTCTGGACGCGGAATCCGAGTCCACATCACCGACCAGTACACCCAAATAGCCCTGCGAACCGGAATGCAGCAACGGAATGGGCTGCTCAATAATCTGGGCGATCCGACCGAACTGGGCCATGGCGCCAGGCGGCGCGACCACCAGTCCGCCAACGAGCAATGCGGCACCAAGACTAGCAAACGTACGACGGTAAGGCCTCGAAAAATGTATCATTTGTCTCTTCCCCCTGCGTATTTCATTTTCCCCGGCCTGCACTGTCTCTATGGACGGTGCAATCGCCGGAACGTATCACGTGCCTATTGAATCTCCGGCTCCCGGCTCAGTACTAGCCTGGAGACATTCCTGATCTGGGGATTGCGGTCGGAGTTGGCCACCGTATGCAGCACCTGGCGCACACTGGTGTCGGCTTCAACCGGCTCCAAAATGTTGATTGCATTGGTGCGAATGCGGGGATCGCCGTCGTTCAACAGCGCCTCAAGCACTGCATCGCGCACGCGCATATCCTCAGCCACATAAGGCTGCAGGCCCTCCAGCGCCTTTTCACGTACGCCTTCATTTTTGTCGTAACGCAGAGCCACCATCAGGGCGTCGCGAATTCCGGCCGCCTGGCAACTGTGCCCATCGCGGCACTCGGCCGCCAGCAGGCCCACCGAGTCGTCGCGCACCCCGGCGGACGCCGAGTTCTGTGACGCCAGCATCAGCAACTGGCGGATCGCCGGGTCATCGATTGAGCCCTGAATGTGCTGCGGCACCACCTGGTTGTAGCTCACTTCAATCATTCCGCTGTGGGGTTCGCGGACGATGCTGGAGATACTGGCGACATCTGCCTGGGTCACAGCCGTTTGGGGCTGCACGCTGGCCGTCTGTACCCGGGCGGCGGCATGGGCCGCGCGTCCCTGTGCAAACTCGTATCCACCCAGGCTGCCAGCGCCCGCCCCGACGACCAGCAGCAGACACGCCGCCACCGGGGCCGCCTGTAAACCGGCAAAGTTGTTCAGGAGGCGCTGGCTCAGCCGTTCATACCAGCGCAAAGGGGGCAACGTGTCCAGCGCTTCCTCAAGCCGCAGGCGGGAACGGGCGACCAGATTGGCCGGTGGCTCCACGACCGGATGGACGGCCGCAAGCGTTCTGAGCGCCAGCAACTGCTCGCGCTCTTCGCGGCACTCCGCGCAGCCGGCCAAGTGGCGTTCCAGCTCATGGGTCTGTTCGTCGGGCAGCTCCCCATAGGCCGCCAGCACGATTTTCTCGTGGGTAATTTCACAATTCATCGCTACGTCCTTCCAGCCTCAAAAAGATTTCATCATCCACGTCTAAAAACCCGTTGCCCGCGTGGGCGCCCCGGGGACGCTTTACCGCAAACCCGCCAGTTGTGTTCTCAACTTCTTGGTCGCCCTGAAGAGCGTATTTTTGGCGGTTTCTTCCGTGGTGTTCAACATCTCTCCGATGGTGCGCAGGCGGAGACCCTGATAGTGTTTCAACTCGAAAACCATGCGCTCACGAGGAGTGAGCTTGCCCAAGGCGGCTTGAATCCTTTCGCCGAGCACCTTGCGGTCCAACTCCCGCGCCGGGTTGGCGAAGGATCGATTGTCAGAGACCGAAGACAGCAGGTCGATTTCGTCTCCGGAGCGATCGACGATGACGGCCTGATCCTCACGACGAGTCTTGCGCCGCCGCAACTGATCAAGGCAAAGATTGGTCACAATCCGGTAAATCCAGGTATAAAACGAGCATTCGAATCGGAAATTGCCGATGTACCGGAAGGCCTTGAGAAAGGCTTCCTGGTAGATGTCTTCAGCGTCGTGCTCGGAGCCCGTGAGGTGCAGCGCCAGGCGCAGAACCTGGTGCTCATACTGGCGCACCAGAGCGTCAAACGCAACCCGGGACCCGGCTTGCGCCTCGCGAATCAGTTCCATCTCCGACGCGCGAGCCTGCATGCGCTCCTGCCCGCGGTCTGGACCGTCCATTGCCCTGGTGGCAGCCATACCTGGGGAGGATTGTATCCTCCTTACGGCCGGCCACGCGAAAGATGGTGGAACTCCAGCAGGGGAAGATGGGAAGCTTGCAGCGTTCGTTACCATCGAATCTCTGCTCCTGGTCTAGGGTCTGTGCGCACTCTTGTAGACGGTACCTGAGCGGGTTTGTGAGCCGGGAGCACCAGCTTTTTGCACCCGGCGGTGTGTGGCCGCCAGTACACTGGAAAGAGATGAACGACAATCTATTTACGAGTGTCGAACCCGACGCCCCGGAGGCTACCGGATGGTACGTTGCGCACTGTGACGGCGGCTCACGCGGGAATCCCGGTCCCAGCGGCTACGGCGCGGTGATCGAGGACCCGCAAGGGCAGGTGGCGGCGCGACTGAGCAAATTCCTTGGAGTCAAAACCAACAACTATGCCGAATACCAGGGCCTGCTGGCGGTGCTGGGCTGGGCCGTGGAAAACGGCGTCAGACGGTTGCGCGTGGTATCGGATTCCGAGTTGATGGTGCGACAGATGACGGGCCGGTACAAGGTGGCCAGTCCCCTGCTGCGCCCCTTGTGGCAAGATGCCAAACGCCTGGCCGCGCGCCTGGAGGGCATTGAGATGCGCCACACCCTGCGCGGCGGCAACCAGGAGGCCGACCGGCTGGCCAACGAAGCCATGGACAAGGGGATGGGGCGGGGAGTAAACAAGTAGGCGGGTCAGCGGGCGCCGTGGGAGAGAAGGGCCATCAGGGGGTAATTCCGCACCTGCAAAACCAATGTGCCAAGTGCTCGTTGGATTTGTGGAGAACGGCGTGGTTCATATGGCTGTGGCGAACTTCGGGGTGCCGGCAAATTGCCTTAAGGCATCTGAAAATAGACAGATAGTCGACGGGACAACTTAATCTGCGACTTGGGCACCCCTGATTTAATTAGAGCCTTGGTTCTTCTGGTGTGGTTGAGGCAAGACTGCCGGAGGAATTTCATGAGCGAACAGCCTTGGTGGATTTATGACTTGGCGACCATGCCCAAGTTGTTCCGCCACACATGTCCGCCACGTTCAAGCAAGCGGTCAGAGCACTCGGGGCCCCAGGTACCGGCGAAGTAATTGGGGAAGACCTCGGGATTCTTCGCCGCCCATGCTTCGAGAATCGGCGTGTAGAGGGCCCAGGTAGTCTCCACACCATCGCGATGAGAAAAGAGCGTCTGATCGCCGATCATCGCGTCCAGAAGCAGGCGCTCATAACCGTTGGCGCTGGACTTGCCAAAGGCTGCCGCGTAGTCGAAGTCCATGTTGACCGGGCACACGGCCATCTCCGGCGTGGTGGGAACTTTGGCCCCGAAGCGCAGCGCAATTCCCTCGTTGGGCTGGATGCGGATGGTGAGCAGGTTGGGCTCAATCTCGTGGCAGGGCCCGCTGGTTTGCAGGCGATTGAAGATCAGCAGCGGCGGCTGCTTGAACTGGATAGTGATCTCGGTGGCCCGCTTCCGCATTCGCTTGCCCGCGCGGAGATAGAACGGAACCCCGGCCCAGCGCCAGTTTTCAATCTGCAGCCGAACCGCGGCATACGTCTCAGTGCCCGACTCTGGATTAACGCGCTCCTCGTCGCGGTAGCCCACTACCTTCTGCCCTTCCACGACGCCCGGGCCGTACTGGCCGCGCACGGCATTCAAGATGGGTACCGGCGGAATGGCGCGCCACACTTTCACCTTTTCGCGGCGCACACTCTCTGCCTCAAAACTCGACGGGGGCTCCATGGTGACAAAACTCAACAACTCCATCATGTGGTTCTGCACCACATCGCGCAGTGCGCCGGCCTTCTCATAAAACGGTCCGCGGCCCTCGACGCCCAGTGTTTCAGAGGCTGTGATCTGCACGTGATCGATGTAATTCCGGTTCCATATGGGCTCAAAGATGCCGTTGGCAAAGCGGAAGACCAAGATGTTCTGCACCGTCTCCTTGCCCAGGTAGTGGTCGATGCGGAAGACCTGTTCTTCATGGAAGACGGCATTCACCTGGTGGTTGAGCTCGCGCGCCGAGTCGAGATCGTGACCAAAAGGCTTCTCAATCACCACACCCACGCGCCCGTGCTCCGGCTGAGCCATATTCTGCGTGCCCAGGTTCTCGATAATCGACGCAAAATACTCCGGCGCAGTGGCCAGGTAGAACAAGCGGTCGGGACCAATACCTTTTTCCCTGGCGATGCGGTCGAGTTCCACCTTCAGGCCCGCATAACCGGCAGGATCGTCGAAGCTCAAGGAAAAGTAACTAATCTGGGCAGCAAAGTTATCGAGCTTGGGGTCGCTCGCATCGACATCGCCAAACTCCACGATGCCCGCGCGCATGTCGGCCGCAAATTCATCGCCGAGCGGACGGCGCGCAACGCCCACAATGGCGAATTGCTTCGGCAACAGGCCTACCTGGTCCAGATGAAAGAGCGCGGGCAGCAGCTTGCGCTTGGTGAGATCACCCGAGGCTCCAAAGATCACCATGATTCCCGGACCGGGAATCCGCTCGCTACCATGGGGAATCTGAGATAGATCCTCAGGACGTACGCTCATTTGCATTGTCGCCATAACTTCTTCGGCCTCCCGCCGCTAAGTGAATCACTTCGCCGACTTACCGTGTGACCCTCGACTTTCGCCACTGCGGAGAAATCCGGGGTCCACTAACCTACCGGAAGAATCAGTCAATGGTGTCTGGGTACTAATCCTTCTTCACAGCATGCCCGCCAAACTCGTTGCGCATGATGGCCAGCATCCGGTCGGTAAAGTTATTTTGCTCTCGCGAGCGGATGCGTCGCATCAGAGACTCAGTAATTACCGGCGCGGAGACGTTGAGGTCGATCGCCTCGATTACCGTCCAGCGCCCCTCTCCGGAGTCCTCGACATACGCTTCGAGCCCTTCAAGCGCAGGATTTTTGCACAGCGCGTCGGCGGTCAAATCCAGTAGCCAGCTCCGCACCACACTTCCATAACGCCAGATCTGCGCGATCTGCGGCAGATTCAGGTTCATTTCCTCTTTCTTTTCCAGGATCGTAAATCCCTCGGCGTACGCCTGCATCATTCCATACTCGATCCCGTTATGAATCATCTTCACAAAATGCCCTGAGCCCGCCGGACCCACGTGCCCCCATCCCTTGTCTGCCGCGGGAGCCAACGTCTCAAAGATAGGCCGCAGATAGTCGACCGCCTCCTTATCGCCGCCGATCATCATACTGTAACCTTCCTTCAGGCCCCAGACGCCGCCCGAGGTCCCTACATCTACAAACTGAAAGCCCTTGGCAGTAACCTCCTTGTGGCGGCGCATGGAATCCTTGTAATTCGAGTTACCGCCGTCGATAAGTATGTCGCCGGGGTTGAGAAGCGGCTCCAGTTTGGCGATTGTCTGATCTACAGGGTTACCCTGCGGCACCATGATCCATATAGCCCTTCGTCCTTTTAACTTTTGCGCCAGTTCTTCGAGAGTGGACGCGCCCACATTTCCAGAAGAGGCAAGCCGAGCCACCGCTTCAGCGCTGAAGTCAAAGCCAACCACCTGATGGCCGCCCAGCCGCAGGCGTTCTGCCATATTGCCGCCCATCCTACCCAGGCCAATCATTCCTAATTGCATAGATTCCTCCCTTAACTGTTGTCCCGCCGATTCCACGGGGCCGGATTGTGCGCAATGCCTCGCATGTCTTTTACACGCGCGGGACGTACTGTTGGTGCGAAAGTTTGATGAATACCGGGACGCAGAGGAAGAGCGGCGTTGCGACTGCGCCGCCAACCATCGCAGTACAATGAACTGGTGTTCACACTCCGCAGTAAAAATTCCAGTGAACCTTGGAAAAAACTATGCCTGACACATTGTGTGATATCGGCCTGATCGGCCTTGCCGTCATGGGACAGAACCTTGTCCTCAACATAAATGATCATGGCTACAAAGTAGCCGTCTTCAACCGCACGACTTCCAAAGTGGACGACTTTCTGACGCACGAAGCGAAAGGCACACAAGTTGTTGGCGCGCACTCCGTTGAGGAACTCGCCAGCCTGCTCAAGCGACCCCGCCGCATCATGTTGATGGTCAAAGCGGGCGATACGGTGGACCAGATGATCGGTCATGTGTTGCCGTATCTTGAAGCGGGCGACATCGTCATCGACGGCGGCAACTCGCTGTTTACCGATTCCAACCGGCGGACGAAGGAACTGGCCGCGAAAGGCATTCTCTTTATCGGCACGGGCGTTTCCGGCGGCGAAGAGGGCGCGCGCTTCGGTCCCTCGATCATGCCCGGAGGCAATCCGGCCGCGTGGCCGCATGTGAAGGAAATCTTTCAGGCCATCGCCGCCAAGGTGGAAGACGGAACTCCCTGCTGCGACTGGGTGGGCGAGGACGGCGCAGGGCACTACGTAAAGATGGTGCACAACGGCATCGAGTACGGCGACATGCAGTTGATCTGCGAGGCCTATGACCTGCTGCAGCGCGGACTGGGGTTGAGCGCCGACGAGTTGCAACCGATATTCACGGAGTGGAACAAGGGCGAGTTGGACAGCTATCTGATCGAGATCTCCAGCCACATCTTTGCCAAGAAGGACGAAGACGGGCAACCGCTGGTAGACAAGATTCTGGACACCGCTGGCCAGAAAGGCACGGGCAAATGGACGGTGATCAGCTCGCTCGACCTGGGCCAGCCCGTGACGCTGATCGGCGAATCGGTGTTTGCGCGCTGCCTGTCGGCACTGAAGAGCGAGCGCGTTGAGGCCGCGAAAATCCTGCAGGGACCGGCGGCGACAACGCTGAACGTGGACCGTGCCGCATTCATTGAGGATGTGCGACGCGCGCTTTACTGCTCGAAGATCATCTCGTACGCGCAGGGCTACATGCTGCTGCGAGCAGCGGCCAGCGAGAATGGCTGGAACCTGAACATGGGCGGCATCGCCCTGATGTGGCGTGGGGGATGCATCATTCGCAGCCGCTTCCTGGGCAAGATCAAGGAGGCCTTCGACAAAAACCCCAAGCTGGAGAACCTGCTGTTGGATAGTTTCTTTTCGGGCGCGCTCAACAAGTACCAGGCTTCCTGGCGCAAGGCGGCAGCGCATGCGATTGAGTTGGGCGTACCGACGCCGGCCTTCTCTACCGCGCTGGCGTTTTTCGACGGATACCGCACCGGGAGACTGCCGGCGAACCTGCTGCAGGCGCAACGCGACTACTTTGGCGCGCACACTTATGAGCGCACCGACAAGCCGCGCGGTCAGTTCTTCCATACGAACTGGACGGGCCACGGCGGCCGGGTTTCGTCTTCGACTTATAACGCCTAGGCCGAACATTTCCATCCCTTGTAAGTTCACCCCCGCTTCACGGAGCTTCGAATAAGTTCGGTGGAGCGGGAGTTATTTTGCGTCTTGCTTTGGGTCCGAAGGAAGCTCTGGTCAAGTTATCAGCATTCCCACAGGGGCTAAAGCCCACAGTCATTTTTGCGGCATTTACGACACGACTGAAGTCGTGTCCTTTCAAAACATCGACTTATTCAGAGGCTCCCTAATACGATTGCAGGGGACCTAAAGAACTCCGATAGTCTCTAACTCTTGCCTCAACGCTTCGGCGCCTGTGAATCGGATCGCCTTGAAACCGGCGGCCACGGCGCCAGCCACGTTCTCTGCCCGGTCGTCGATAAATAAGATGCGCTTTGCGGGCTTGCCAAGAATATCGAGGGCGCGCCGGTAAATGGCCGGCTCGGGCTTGCGCAACCCCAGATAGCATGAACTGAACGCAAACTCGAAGTGCTCACGCAAGCCGAAGCGGTCAAAGCGGTACTGGTTCGTCTCGCGCGCCTCGTTGTTCAATGCTCCAAGCCTGCACTTATCTGATGCCGCAAGTTCCTTCAGGATTCCCAATGCTCCATCCGGCAGCAATTGCGATTGAGCGCAGATGGCACGGAAAAACTCCTCGTGGGAAAAGCTGCGCGGTTCGTTAAAGACTGTCAGATCTAGATATGCCCTGGCGGTGATGGCGTCCCGTTCCCATGCGTCGTAGGGAACGTCGTGGCGGGCCTCGAAGGCAGCCGGGTCGAGATGGAACTGCGCAAGCACCGCCGTGCGTTCGCGGTGGTCCCAGCCGTTGGTCAGCAGGACTCCGCCCACATCGAAGAGGATTACGTCGAAGGGGAACATCGGCGCCTCTCAGTCATTTCTTCATGCATGATGTTGCGCTGACCAAGTTAGAAAATTGCGGAGTCAGTTTTCAGGGGTCTGAAGGCCCCTGCTCCCTCCGCAGAGTCTAACTGCAACTGGAGTACCAGCCGCATCGGAATCATTACTGGAAATCATGCCGGGTTCTTCGAGCCATCCCCGCATTGATACTTGGCTTCGATGGCCAATACTTTCTTGTAGCGCCGCACAAAGCGCCCTTCATTGGCAATGAACTTTGCGTTGATAAAGGCATCCACCAATTCATAGGCCAGCGATGAGCCGATGATGCGCGCACCCAGCACGATTACGTTCATGTCGTCGTGCTCTACGCCCTGGTGCGCTGAATACGTGTCATGGCACATGCCAGCGCGGATTCCCGGAATCTTGTTGGCCGCCACGCAGACGCCGACGCCCGAACCGCATATGAGTATGCCGCGCGGAGCCACGCCCTGTTTGAGCGCCAGGCCTACCTTCTCAGCAAAGTCGGGGTAGTCGTCCTCAGGTTCGACGCGATAGGCACCCACGTCAACCATGTCGTGGCCTGCCTTGGTGAGATAGTCCCGCACATCCTCTTTCAGAGGGAATCCCGCATGATCGGAACCGATGACAAGCCTCACGATGGTCCTTTCCGTGCATTGAGCGGAGTTAGCCGCTTGCTGCGCGCGCGTGTTAGCGGCACTTCGTGCCGGTTAGCGGAGTTAGCCGACCCCGGAGAATCCACAAATATGCGGAGCCTGTTAACTCCGCTGTGCCGCCTACTTCTTCAACAGCGCTTTGGCCCTGGCTGCTACGTTTTCTGCGGTGAAGCCGAATTCCGCCATCACCTTTGCGCCCGGCGCCGAGGCCCCAAAATGGTCCAGCCCGATGACATCGCCGTCCTGGCCGACGTACTTCCACCAGCCCAGCGTAGCCCCGGCTTCGACGGCCAGCTTGGGCACGGCCGCCGGCAACACGCTGGCCTTGTACTCGGGCGTCTGCTCTTCAAAAAGCTTCCAACTGGGGAAACTGACCACGCGCGCGGCGATGCCCTCGGCGGCCAGCAGCTTTGCGGCCTCGACAGCGGGCCAAACCTCGGAGCCGGTGCCGATGAGTATGACTTGCGGGCTGGCCGTATCTTCCAGTACGTAGGCGCCCTTGCTGACCCCGGCGTAGACATCGTGCGTAGCCGGATCGATCACCGGCACGTCCTGCCGCGTGAAGGCGAAGAAACTGGGGCCCGTACGCTCCAGGGCCAGCCGCCACGTCGCGGCAGTCTCGTTGGCATCGGCGGGACGAAAATCAGTCATTCCGGGAACCGCGCGCAGGGCCATCAAATGCTCAATGGGCTGGTGGGTTGGGCCATCCTCGCCCAGGCCGACGGAGTCGTGGGTGAAGATGAAGAGAGAATGCACCTGCATCAGAGCAGCGAGGCGCAGAGCGGGCTTGCAGTAATCGGAGAATACGAAAAATGTGGACCCGAAGGGAACCAGGCCACCGTGCACGGCCATTCCATTAACCGCCGCAGCCATGCCGAATTCACGGACGCCGAAAAAGATGTTGCGCCCGGCTGGATCGACGTGGAAACTGGCGCCCGGCTTGAAGATTGTCCTGGTGGAAGAGGTGAGATCCGCGGCGCCGCCGAACAGCTCCGGCACCACATCAGCGATGGCGTTCAGAATTGCGCCGCCGGCGTTGCGCGTGGCTTGTGGCTTGCCCGGCGCAAAGCTGGGAATCGCCTTCTCCCACCCGGCCCTGCGCACGCCCTTCTGGGTACGGTCAAACTCGACCGCCAGATCAGGAAACTCGGCTGCGTAACGGGCGAAAAGCTGCTTCCACCGTCCCTCGAGAGTCGCGCCACGATCGATGGCTTTGCGCCAGTTGGCCAGTGCATCATCCGGAACGTAAAAGCTCTGGTCCTCGGGGAATCCATAGAACTTTTTCGTGGCGGCGGTATCCGCAGCACCCAGCGCCTCGCCGTGCACCTTGTTGGTGCCAGCCCTGGGGCTACCGTAGCCAATGACGGTGCGGACCGCGATGATGGAAGGTTTGCCGGTTTCTGCTTTGGCGGCTTCGATAGCCGCTTCCAACGCAACAAGATCATTGCCATCGGCGACGCGCTGCACATGCCAGTGGTAAGCCTCGAAGCGCTCCAAGGCATCTTCGGTGTAACTCAACTCGGTCGGCCCATCGAGCGAGATGAGGTTGTCGTCGTAGATAAAGATCAGCTTGCCCAAGCCGAGGGTTCCGGCCAGCGAGGACGCCTCGTGCGAAACGCCTTCCATCAGGTCGCCATCGCCCAACAGGGCAAAGGTATGGTGATTGACCAACTCAAAGCCGGGACGATTGTAGACGGCGGCCAGGTGGCTCTCTGCGATGGCCATGCCCACGGCCATCGCGATGCCCTGACCCAGCGGCCCGGTGGTGACTTCAACTCCGTCGGTGTCGCCGTACTCCGGATGGCCCGGCGTGCGCGAATGCCATTGGCGAAAGCTCTTCAGGTCATCCAGCGTCACGTTGTAGCCGGAGAGAAAGAGCGTGGAGTAGAGCAGTGCCGAGGCGTGGCCGTTGGAGAGCACGAAACGGTCACGGTCAGCCCACTTGGAATGCGCAGGGTTGTGCTTGAGCAACTTGTGAAAGAGAAGATAAGCAATGGGCGCACATCCCAGCGGTGCACCGGGGTGACCGCTCTTAGCCTTCTCCACCGCGTCCACGGCCAGTAACCGCAATGTGTCAATGGACAATTCGTCGAGAGAGAGTTCGGTAAGACTCGCTGTCATGCTTTATCCAGATCCTTTCGCCAGGCTGGCGCGCGTTCTGAGAATTGCGCTCACTTGATTTGAGTGGGGGTTAACTCGGTTCGACCTTTACTTCCACATTGTAACCAAGCCAGCGGTCGGTCTCCGGCCAGTGGAGAGTCCATGATAGCCTTCCGTTCGCGAGATCCGAGTTGGTGGCGATGTCAGCGTGGTAACCCGCGCTGCCCAGACCGCGGCTGAGCGTGGTGCTGGTGGTCTGCCAGCCATCGGCGGACCAGACCACCTCAAATCGTGATTCGTCGAGAATGCGCAACGTATCGCCGACAGCAATTTTCTGGATGGGCCGGCGAAAGCTATAGATTTCCAGGTTCCTGCGCAGGTGCTTGCGGCCCTCCGGCTCGCAGTAGCGCGAATAAACAGGGTCGATGCGGTCGAAGACCTTGCCGTCGAGGGCGGAGCGCAGCAATTTGAGATATTCCGCATGGGCCCACACGAGGGGCACCGCCGAACCCGCCGGCCTGCCCATCCGCAGGCGCGAGTCGGGGCGGTTGGGCTCGTCCCACACCTGCTCGGGCAACATCTGGCCCATGGTGGCGAAGCGCTCATAGGTTTGAATCAGCGGAGCGATATCGTGGCCGGCCGCGAGTTCATAATGGGCACGCTCGCCGGTGAGCAGCGGCCACACACGGCCTTCGCCCCATCCCTGATAGGGACCGCCGTCGGGACGCTGGCCGTAGCCGTCCCAGTTGTAGCGAAGCCAGCCGGGACCCTGCGGCAGACCGCGCTTGAGAACCGCATCAACTACCTTGAGCGAGTCCAGAATCAGCGGGTCATCGGCGCGACGTACGCCGTAACGCACCAATTCAAGGAAGCCGGCATCCACAATCTCCCGCGCTTCGAATTCAGTGCGGGTGCCGGGGGGGCGGTTGGAGAGCCGAATCATCTCCGTGCCACAGCTCTCACAAGCGTAGGCCTCACCGGTTTCCGGCGGCCGGATACGCATGTAGTGGCGAGTGACGCCGGGCAGGAGCACCCCGGTGTTGGTCACCGTCCAGTCTTCGAGGTGACGATCGATCCAGTCGGAAAACTCCTCAAGAAACGCGGCCATTTCTGTGGAGTCGTGGGCGCGAGCAATCTCTGCCGCGCAGATGAGCCCGCCAATCACGGCCGCCAGCGTGGAGGGGGAATACCCGGCATTTTCTTCCCAACGCTCCTGGTGGGTGATCGGAGCATGGCGGACCAGAAATCCCGCAGCACGCTCGACAAAGGGAAATATCTCCATCCCGCCCAGGCTATCGGCCTTCCATAGCCGCCAAGCCAGGATAATCGGATACGCCACCTCGTCCTCTTGCAAGCCGCTCCAGTAAGGACGGCCGTCTACCCAGAAGTTCTGCGCAAAGCCGCCGTTGGGCTGCTGGGTGCAGGCCAGGTAGACCAAGGCGCGCCGCGCCGTCTCCGCGCGCCCGCAGGCCAGCAGCGCCGTGGCTGTCTGCACCATGTCGCGGGTCCACACCAGGTGGTAGCCGCCCAAGTCGTCGTCGCCGTGCACCTGGCCCCAGGGAATTGACATGGAAGCCACAAAGGCGCCGGAGAAGGTTTTATCCTCGTGCGCCAACAGCACGTTGTGGCTGGCGCGCATGAGCTTGCCGCCGTCGCCGGCCTTGGCAGCGAGCCACTCGGGGTTGGCCGCCCGCTGCCACTGGTCAATGAAGCGCTCGCGATTCTGCTCAAAGGGCATGGCCATGGCGCTGACGGTCTTTTGCAGCGCGGTGTGATGGCCTTCGCCAATGCCGATGGCCACGGTAAAATCGCGCACCCCGTCTTCGCGCGCGGCCTCAAGGTTCATCTCGCCAATCAGCGCGAGATTGCCGCCGGTGGCCGAGCCGAACTCCCACTCCATGCCAAAATGCTCCATTACGTCACGCCAGCCGTCGCTCGATCCGACAAAGCCGCAACTGACGCGCGCGAAGCCACAACTGGATCCCATGGCCAGTGACCAGCGGTTTTTCCACGCCAGGAGCATCTTGTGGCCGGCAATATCCACGGCCCGCGCAGTGTTGCCCGCACCTCCACCGTCGAGGTGCGGCGCCAGGAGGGCATAGACGCGGAGGCGCGGCAGCAGTTCGGGATGGGCCTCGAGGCGAACATGAATGAGCACCACCGAGTGGTGGGGGTCGCAAATAATCTCCTTGGTCAGGCTGTAACGCCCGTCAGGGTCGCGGTTGATGTAGCGGACTCCCAGGGCTTCACGGTGGATGTATTCAAAGCTCGAGAGCAGGTCGCGCTTTTCTTCATGAGCAAAAGTCTCGCCGTCGGTGACCAGGAATTCCATGTCCCGGACCTGGGCGCTGTCGATGGTGGGGTGGTAGATCTCGTTCAGAATGCCGTGGGAGCAAGTGAACCATACCCTGCTGGACGCAGAATAGGCGGTGCCTACGGCGTCTTTCACACTTGAGGTCCAACGCGGCTCAAGGCCGGGCGCGCCAAAGGCTTCGCCCTGCTGCTGAAGCCAGCGGTAAAGGTGCTGATCGATCAAGGCTCGATTCCGTTCGGTGGGATGAGAAAGATCAAATTGAGTAAGCCTGCCCTTTATAGGGATGTGGAACCAGGGTAGAAGGTTTCTCACTTCGAGATTGAATTAGTTCGCACCCTCACACTACATTTGCGCATCCATCAAAACATAAGGGCGCGTTCGGGTGTGTGAAGATTCGGTTGCACTCCGCCGTTGCTCTGACCGGCTCCGGGCCCATGCGGCCCATTTTCGAGCGGCGTCTCAGGCGTTTCGCGAAACAGTGCAAAACAGCTCAACCCTCACAGTACAATCCAAATGGAGGAGAATTCCCCGATGGCTTACGAACTCGCACCACTGCCTTATGACTACACCGCGCTCGAGCCCTTTATTGATGCCGAGACCATGCACCTGCACCACGACAAGCACCACCAAGCCTACATCAACAATGTGAATGCCGCGCTGGCCAGCCATCCTGAGCTGGCTGCCAAGTCGGTCGACGACCTGGTGCGCGACCTGGCCCAGGTTCCCGAAGATATCCGCGGCGCCGTGCGCAATAACGGCGGCGGCCACTCGAACCACACCGCTTTCTGGAGCCTGATGGGGCCTGCGAACGCCCCCGGCATCGGCGGTCACCCCTCGGGCGCTATCGCTAACCAGATCTCCGCAGACTTCGGCGACTTTGATGCCTTCAAGAAGACTTTCAATGAGACAACCGCCAAGCAGTTCGGTTCCGGCTGGGGCTGGCTGGTACTGCAAGGCGGCAAGCTGAAGGTAATCACGACCGCCAACCAGGACTCGCCGCTGACGCAGGGCCTCTATCCCATCCTGGGCAACGATGTGTGGGAGCACGCCTACTACCTGAAGTATCAGAATCGCCGCCCAGACTACCTGGCCGCGTGGTGGAACGTGGTGAACTGGGCCGAGGTCAACCGCCGTTTCGCGATCGCGAAGGGGTAAGACGGATCAGAAGTCAGAACAGCCGCCGTTCGGGTGCGAGTTGATCGAAGCCGGTCAGCGACGAAGCGATTCGAATGACGGCTGTTTCTTGCCCCCACAACTCTTGCGCCCATTTCGTGTCTAACCAGACAGCGCGATGGAGAGACTTGTGCGCATTTTCGCTTTTTTCCCGCTTGTCGGGCTGCTTGCCTGTACTCCAGCTGCCACCTTGGTCGCCACCGCGCAGGCGGGCAGCTTTACCATCAACCAACACGGCAAGGCCGTGGGCACGGCCAGTTTCAGCTTCAAGGCCACGCCAAAGGGCTACGACTCCACTTCACTGGTCCGCGTGGCGATGCAGGGGCTGGACTACTCGGTGTCGAAGACCGAGATGCTCTCTTCGGCGAACGTCCTGCAGCATGTGCAATTGAGCGCCATTGTCAACGGCTCGGCGGTGAACGTGACGGCAGCGCCGGACTCTGCGCAGTTTCTCATCAACATTTCAGCCAGCGGCAAGAGCTCTACCACCCGGCTCACCGAGCACCCCGGCGCTGTTTTTCTGGCCGACTTCGACCCGGGCGCGCTGGAAACCCTGCTGGCTATGGCTGTGACCCAGAACAACCGGGACTTGTGGGCCATCATCCCCAAGCGGGCCGGTTCCATCGAGCCGGTGCAACTGGCCACCTACGCCGACGAGCAGGGCACCCTGGACGGCAAGCCAATTCCGGTGCACCACCTGATCGCGACCATCGCCGGCGGCACAACCGATCTCTTCTCCGGACCGGAGAATCAGCTTCTGCAAGCCGAATTGCCCCAACAGGGCTTTGCCCTGGTCCGCAAAGGCTTCGTCCTGAAGCCCCCTGCAAAACCCATGGCCCCACCGGGCGAGTAAGGCTGGGTGCATAGGCTTCATACTGCCTTCCCGGCGGCCACGGCCGAGGCCCACGCCCACTGGAAATTGAATCCGCCGAGGTGACCGGTCACGTCGACCGCCTCGCCGATGAAAAAGAGCCCCGGCACTGTCCGCGCCTCCATCGTCCGCGCCTGCAGGCAGGCTGTGTCAACGCCTCCGGCGGTGACCTCAGCCTTTTCAAAGCCTTCTGTTCCGACGGGATGGAATGCCCACTGGCGCAAGTTCTGTTCGCAGGCCGCAAGGGCCGCATTCGACCATCCATCCGGCGCGCCCTGCCCAGCGAGAAACGCTGCCATCCGCTGAGGCAGCACCGCCCGCAAAGCCTGTTTCAGCGCTGTCTCGTCGCGCCGTGCTCCCGGTTGCCGCAAATCCGCTAACAGAGCTGCTCCATCGGCAAGGCTGGGAGCGAAGTCGACCAGCAGCGTCTCGCCCGGGCGCCAATAGCTTGAGGCCTGCAACACTGCCGGTCCGCTAAGCCCGCGATGCGTCACCAGCAACTTTTCTCGAAACTTGACGCCGCCGGCAGCCAGCACCTGCACGTCCGCCGCAACTCCTGCAAGCTGGGTCCAGCCCGTCTCCGCTCCTCCCAGTAACAGCGGCACGAGCGCAGGACGCGGAGCAATCACGTTCAATCCGAACTGACGCGCCAGCTCGTAGCCCAGCCCGGTAGCTCCCAGCTTGGGAATGGAGAGTCCGCCAGTAGCCACCACCAGCGCCTCGGCCTGAAACTCGCCCTGCGACGACGCTACGCGAAACCCGTCCCCCACCGAGCCTTTAACTGCGATGTCGCATGCGTGCAACACCAGCTCCACGCGGCCGCGCTCGCACTCGGCCAACAGCATGTTCAGAATGGCGTGCGCCGAGTGGTCGCAGAAAAGCTGTCCGAGCGTCTTCTCGTGCCAGGCGATGCCGTACCGCTCCACCAGCTCAAGAAAGTGCCGCGGCTCGTAGAGCGCCAGAGCCGACTTGGCAAAGTGCGGATTTTCGGAGAGAAAGCGGTCAGGCCCGCAATGGAGATTGGTGAAGTTGCAGCGCCCGCCGCCGGAGATGAGGATCTTGCGTCCGGGCTGCGCGTTGTGTTCCAGCAGTACCACGCGCCGCCCACGCGCGCCCGCAACCGCCGCGCACATGAGCCCCGCCGCGCCCGCGCCTAACACAACAAGATCGAACTGGCGCATGGCTGAGGTCATGACTTCATTGTCGCCGAGCGAAAGTGAGCATTGTTGCACAGATTTTGTAATGAAGAAAAGCTTAAGCTGCAAAATCCCGAGCTGGTCTTCAAAAGGGGCTCGCGGGGGATACACAATACCAGGCCCAAGTGTCAGCGAATATGAGCCTTATTTGCGAAATCATGGCGGAGTGGCTATCGCTTTATGGCTATCAACAAGGAGCTCGGCCATGAATAAGAAACCTCTATACCTTAAAACGTATCTCTCCACACCCGGATCGCACAGGACGATCGAGCGTCTGAAAAGAAATCAAGTCCTCTTTGGTCAAGGCAAGCGCGCAGACGCGATCTTCTACATCCTGACCGGTGTGGTGGGGCTCACGGTAACTGCTGACGGCAAGGAGAGGATCATCGCCCTGCTCGGTCCCGGGAGTTTTGCGGGCAAGGAATGCATGGCGTCCAAGCGGCCCAAGAGGACATGCTCCGGGCGGGCACTCACAGCCTGTACCGTGCTGAGAATCGAGAGAAATGAGGTGCTGCACATGATCAAGACAAGGCGAACCTTTGCGGTGCTGATTGTCGACTATCTGCTGAGCCGCATCACCCGCTATCAGGAAGTGATCATGGATCAGATGTTTGTCTCCAGCGAAAAGAGGCTGGCCCGTACCTTGCTGCAACTCACCAATATGAGCGAAAGCGGCAACGTGGAGGTGGTGGTTCCGTATCTAGGCCAAACGATATTGGCGGAAGTGGTGGGCACAACCCGGTCGCGGGTCAGCTTCTTCATGAATCGCTTTAGAGTTCTGGGTCTTATTGCTTATAAGAGCCAGAGCCCTGTCCTGATCAACGCGACCCGATTGTCGGCATGGCTCGTGGACGGCTGCCAGATTGCCCCAGTGGCTCAAGGCCAAGATGGCCAACCGGCGGATGGAGCACAATAAGGCGCCGCGCTTCTAACCCGAATGCTTAGAGCTGAAAATATAGCCACTTACATATCGCTGGGCGTAGCGGGTGGCTTGGAGCGCCTTGTCCGCTTTGGGTTACCAGGCTGAGGAGCCGAAATGGAAGGCCTCTCGGAGTTATCGCCGGAAAACTGATCGTGCAAAACCAGATTGAGCAGGGCTTTGTGGACGCGAATGCGGCCGTTGTATTCGATCAAGCCGAGCTTGCGAAAGCGATTCATGAAGAAGCTGACCCGCGACCGAGTGGTGCCTACCATCTCTGCCAGGGTTGCCTGCGTGATAGCCGGAATCAGTGGCTCGGGCTCCCCTGGCTCGCCGAACTCGGCCATCAGGACGAGAATTCTCGCCAAGCGCCTTTCGCTTGAGTTAAAGAGCTGGTCAACAAGATCGGCCTGGGTTCGCATGCTTCGAACGAGCAGGAACTTTACGAACAGATCGGCGAGAGCGTGTTGCTCGTGCATCACGCGGATCATTTCATCTCTTTCGACCTGAGCGCCGTGCAGTCAGTAATGGCGGAGGCTGTGGCCAGATGCAGCCTGCCCACGCTGGCCAGTGCCTCCTCTCCTACAAACTCCCCGGCTGAGAGGAGGGTAATGGTGGCCTCCTTGCCGTCTGGCGAAACTACGGTGAGTCTTGCGCGGCCCATCTGAAGATAGAAGATGGAGTCAGCAGTATCCCCCTGCGAGAAGAAGACCTGTTTGGGCTTGAGCTTAATAATCCTTCGTCCTACGCCGGCTTTGGCCAGAAACGCGACTACGTCAAAATGTTCTCCATTTGGCCCATCCAATGGAAGCCGAGTATGCATCCGCCCCAATCCCCCTGCCAACTTGCGAAAAAATTATACCTTGATCTTTTTTGCCGGAGACAGATTACTTCAGCTATGGCAGGCCAGTAGGTGGATCTTTGCGGCTTGCAGTCTGCGCCTCCGCGGCCTATCTTTTCGTGAGGGATAGGCCGGAACCGGATGATCCCACTAGCCTTGAAGACGCATACTCGGACAAGCAAATGAGTACAGAGTTGGAACCCCCACAATCCATACTTGCCGACCTGCTCTCGACAGAACATGAACGGCAAAACAAGGCCCACCAATACTTTCAGGAAGCGACCAAGGAACCGGTCGAGTGGGCCTACATGGTGTGGGATGATCTGCTAGAAACGCTGCGCAAGGGAGACAACCGGCAAAGGGCAATCGCCGCACAGGCGCTTTGCGGCCTGGCTAAGAGCGATCCTATAAACCGGATGGAGAAAGACCTGGCCGCGTTGCTGGCGGTCACGAAAGATGCGAGATTCGTGACGGCTCGCCACTGCTTGCAGTCTCTGTGGAAGGTTGGGGTGACGGGCGAGAGCCAGCGCAGAGTGCTTGTCGAAGGGCTAACGGCACGCTTCAGGGAATGCGCTACAGAAAAGAACTGCACCCTGATTCGCTACGACATTCTGGAATGCCTGCGGCGCATTTACGACGTAGTCGGCGACGAGACGCTTCGCGCCACGGCGGGCCGGTTGATGGAACTCGAAGAGGACGCAAAGTACAAGACGAAGTATGCGACGCTGTGGAAGAAAGCGTGAGGGCGGGGCTTAGGACTGGAGACTGATTCAGGGCGGCTGCCGGATTAGCCGGCGTCGTCGCGGAACATGGGGTGGAGAATCAGCTTGCGATAGTCCTCCTGGTGCGCGTTGTCGAGGCATGCCTCGATGATGCGGTGACCGAGCGGATCGAGCGCCGGTACTTGGAATTGCTTGAGTTCGCGGGCGAAGAACTCCCGCCACTGACGCGCACCTTCTTCGTAGACATCCAGGCCGCCTTGAATCTGCTCTTCAACGCGGAGGAAAACACGCGGAATCATTGAACCCTCGACACGCAACTGGTTGGGAATGTAGCCGAGCAGCGGAAAAACCGCTTCGCTGACCTGTTCGCGGCCAAACTTTGCGCTGCCCCGGCGAGCGAGGTATTCGCGCGCAATCCACTCTGCCATGAAGCCCACGTGCCAAGCACCGATGTGCTGGTTGGGAATCAATACGTAGCGGGTCTCAGGCGTCTCTACAATCTGGCGCAGTAGCAGGTTGGCCTGGTCCACGCGCCGGCCGGTGGCGAAGGCCCAGTAGGAACCCACACCTTCGGACTGCATCTCCTGGCTTTCCTGCGCCTGGATGCTGGGATTGGCCTGACCACGCGGGGCCACCAGCCGCCATAGCCAGGCAAGTGCCGGGCTGAGCACGTGCATCATGGCCAGGATCCCGTAGAGTTGGCTCTCGCGATGAGTCGCCGGACAGCGCACGCCAAAGCTGCGCACGTCTACCGCCCGGGGCCCGTCGGCAATATCCTCAAGCATACGGCGCGGCAGAATCACGCGCGGATTGGGGCAAAGCTGGCCCGGCGCGTCTTCAACGTGTTCCCACGTGAGGCAGGTGCCGCCGGGAACGATGTAGTGATTGAGAAAGATGAGCGGCTCTGGAGGGTCGATGCACAACCGCTCAAGATTAGGCGCGGTGCCGTAGCTGTGGATGTGGTCAACGCGCACAAACCACGCATTCTCCGCATCGGCTACGACGAGCCGCTTGCTCGCACCCTGGTACCTGGGCTGCGCACAGGCCATGTCGTCGGCGATGGGCCGCAGGTGACAGGCCTCGGGCAGATTGAGGGTACGCTCTTCCCTGGTGACCACGTTGCGCCCGATCAAGAGACGCCCATCCTCCATGCGGTGGATGTGTTCGGTCATCTCGCTCTTGCCACCGCCGCTGGCGCCCTCGTGCATCAGCACCAGTTGATTTTCATACGGCGTAACGACGGCCACCGCGGCGCAATGGTTGGTGGTCCAGCCCTCGCGCTCGCCGATGTCGAGAAGGATGGAGTAGACGCCCTTTTTGGCGCTTGGTCCCGGATAGAGGTTGTAGGCAAACACCTCCTGGTGCTTAGCCGTGCGATCGTGCACCACTACCTGACGGCCATCAAAGTGCGTGTGGCGAAACGGCGGAGCCACGAACAGAACACCGCCTGTGATTTTGAAATCCGCGGGCACCTGGCTGCGCGGGATCATGCCCTGCAGGTCAGCCAGCGCGGCCGCGAAAAAGGCAGCCTGGCGGGGCACAATCAGGAGCGAGCCGTAACCCAGCGCATCTGTGCCCGCATAAAACGGCATGGCCACCAGTTCCTGCGTCTTGAGCCAGTCGAGCGTCTGCTGGCGGGTCTTGTCGAACGGCTCGCCGAACCGCTGCGCATATGTGGGTTTGTCAGTGGGCAAAGAGTCGCCGATGACCATGGCGTCGGGGTCACGCCGCCGCATCGCAGGATCAGGAAAGTTGATGGCCAACCCGTTGCGTGCCTTGGTCACTTCCGCTTCAACAACGCGCGCCGCACCGTTGGCCTGCCCCGGCACATGAAACACAGCCTCAAACACTCCGTGGTCGTCGCGATTGCCCAGCCGCCAGTCGGTGGTCCCGGTGGCCCTGCCCAGCGCCCAATCCAGAAGTTGCGGGCGATTCTCAGGCGTTTGCACCAACGGCGCCGCGCCAAGAACCTCACGCACATGGGCTGGCAGGTCAACCTCTGCCCAATTGGACTGAAAGTCAACGAAGGGTTCGCGCGCTACGGCGGGGTCCATGGTGGCTCACTTTCCGGGGAGGAAGCATACAACAAACCGCTCAGGGCCAAAGAGCCCATGTCTTTTTATCTCATCCACCACCACACCTGGCGGTGAGCCGCATCACTTTTGGCCGTTCAGCCCAAATGAAACCGCTCCCGCACCAGCTTCATCGCCTCATCCGGTGTGGCGATAACTCCTTCTAATTGAGCGTCCTCGACCATGCCAAGCATGTCCTTGAATCGCGGGCCGGGTGTGTATCCCGCCGCAATCAGTTCCCTCCCGCTGAGAAGCGGACGCGGACGCACCGCCTCCTCCGGCATCGTCTCGTAGCGCTGGCGCACAAAATTCCAGTGGTCGAGATTGCCGCTGGCTGCAAGGCAATCCATGCGGTGCAGCGCAAGGTGCTGGTCAAAGTCTTCCAGGCGGAAGAATCGCTTCAGCGTGGAGGCTTTCATGCGCGTCGCGTCGGCAAAGCGCATGTGATTCTGGATGAGCGCGAGAATCTGCCGCGTTTCGTCATTGGAGAAGCGGAAACGGCGGCAGATTTCCGCGCCCATGGCCACGCCCACCTCGACGTGCCCGTCAAACCGGATGCGCTCCGCGCGTCGGAAGGTCGGCGGCTTGCCCACATCGTGGAGGAGCGCGCCCCAGGCAAGAGTCAGTGGACAACCGGGCTGTAACTGCTCCAGCAAGAGCAGGGTGTGAATCCAGACGTCGCCCTCGGGATGGAACTGCGGTGGCTGCTCCACGCCCTTCATGGCCGCAACCTCGGGTAACACCTGCACCAGGAGGCCGGTCTCGTCGAGCAACTCGAAGGCTCTGCGCGCATGGCCCTCAGTGAGCATTTTGGTCAGCTCGTCGCGCACCCGCTCGCGGCTGACGGTATGAATGCGAGATGCGTGGCGGCGGATGGCGGCGTGGGTCGCAGGCTCGATGCTGAAGCCAAACCGCGCCGCGAAGCGCACCGCTCGCAGCAGGCGCAGTTGGTCTTCCTCGAAGCGACGATCTGGCTGCCCGATGGCGCAAATCACTCCGGCATCGAGGTCCGCCATGCCACCGACATGGTCGATTACTGCAGAACGCAGTGCCTCAGGCGTCGCAACAGAGTCTGCGGCCCGCAGGGCATCGAGCAGCAGGCCGTTGATGGTGAAGTCCCGGCGCTGCACGTCCTCTTTGGCGCTTGTGGTGTAGCGAACTTCGTCGGGATGGCGGCCGTCGGAATAGACGCCATCGGACCGGAATGTCGCCACCTCGGTGAGGGGGCGCTCCGCGCCTTTTGACTCTTTGGAGGAGCTCTCGGGCGCTGCCAGGACCAGCACTACGCCAAAATGCGCCCCTACGGAGACGGTGCGCGGGAACAGATTAAGCACTACATCCGGGGTGGCGGAGGTGGCCACGTCGTAATCCTCCGGCTCGCGACCCAGCAGCAGGTCGCGCACACAGCCACCGGCGAGATAGGCCTCATAGCCAGAAGCGCGCAGAGTGGCGAGGATGCGGCAAGCCGATTCGAATTTGGGCGTGTGCGGCAACATGGCTTGGTTTGAGAGTAATCCGTTTCTGCAGAGAGATTCGAGCCCGCTAAACTGAATGCATGGCATCCGGGCTGATCCTCGGCATTGAAAGTTCTTGCGACGAGACCGCGGCGGCCGTGGTGGAGCGCGGCGAGCGAACGCTTTCCTCCGCGGTGGCGTCGCAGATCGCTACCCATGCCCGCTATGGGGGGGTGGTGCCGGAGTTGGCCAGCCGCGAACATCTGCGGGCTGTCGTCCCTGTGGTCCGGGCCGCACTGGCCGAGGCGGGCTGCACCCTCGCCGACCTGGACGCCATCGCCGTGACCTGTGGGCCCGGGCTGGCGGGGGCACTGCTGGTGGGGATTACTTATGCCAAAGCCCTCGCCTATGCGCAGGGCTTGCCGTTGATCGCCGTCAACCACCTCGAAGGCCACATCCACGCGGTACTGCTTGAAGAGCGACAGAAGAAGCTGGCGGGCAAAGGCCCCGAGCCGCAGATCCTTCGACTCGCTCCGCTCGCTCAGGATGACAGGAAATTGGGGGGCATTGACGAAAACGGAATTGGGGAGCTGGAGGACGAAGCGGCGCTGGCCCTGGTGGTCTCAGGAGGCCACACTCATCTTTATCTGGCCCGCCCGAGCAACGGCACCTGGAACTACACACTTGTTGGACGCACCCTGGACGATGCCGCCGGGGAGGCTTACGACAAGGTGGCCAAGCTGCTTGGTCTCGGCTACCCGGGCGGACCGTGGATCGACAACCTCGCCCCATTCGGCAACCCGGTCGCGGTGCCCTTCGCCTTCGCACAAATCAAGGCAAAACTTCATCTTGGCGGCAAGCCCCCGCGCACCAAGGCGGCAAAGACAGCCCCCATCGCCGCCCTCGATACGCACTTTCTTTTCTCGTTTTCTGGAATCAAAACCGCAGTGCTACGCTACGTGGAGTTGCACAACCTTCGCCCCGAGGCGGAAGCACGGCGCGAGACGCTCTTTACCGGTCCTGACGCGCCCCCGCTGCCTACTGTCGAACAGGCACTGGCGACCTGCGACAATCTGACCCTGGACCTGATCGCCAGCTTTCAACACGCCGTCGTCGGCGACCTGATGAAGAAGACTTTTGCCGCCGCCGAAGCACTGGACGCTGCCCGCATCCTGATCACCGGCGGAGTGGCCGCCAACCGCGAGCTTCGCGCACGATTCACCGCCGAAGCGGCCCGCCGTGGACTTCGGGTGGCTTTCCCTACGATGGCGCTCTCCACGGACAACGCTGCCATGATCGCCGCCGCTGCGTGGCCCCGCTTTCTGGCGGGCGAATTCGCTGCCCCAGACCTGACTGGTGACCCATCGCTGGCTTTGGGGAGGTGAGAGCTGGGTTGTGCTGAGATTCAGGTGCGCCTGGATAGGCCGTCTATGTTTGAAAAACAAGATCGAGGTCCGAGTACGGGGAGCAAGAACAACCACAGGTCCTTCAACTTCGCTCAGGACGACACATCGCATATTTAAATGGATATAAGATTATATTTATCAATATCTTAACATGCACTACTGGGGAGTCCCATAAAAGAGCTTAGATCGCATTGTGAGAGCCTGATTGGTGATCGACTATCTGCGGCGCACCCGGCTTGCGAAAGGTCAGGCAGAAGAGCTTGCCATGGCAGATTTCCTTTGCCTTGATTTCCTGCATCTCGTTTGGAATGAGATTGAGAAGGCAATCAACGGCGTTGGTGCCGGGGTCGATGAACTGTCGCGTTGCCGGGTTGCGCTGATAGTCCATGCGGACCTTCTTCTCCGCCCTGTCGACAATCACGATCTTGGCGCCTGGCTTCGCCACCCAGATCATCTCCCTGATGGCATGGGTTTTATCAGTGAAATGGTTGATGCCGCCCACATGAAAAACGCAGTCAAAGACATCGCGGCTGAAAGGAAGCCTCTCTGCCACGCTGTGAAAGAGGTGCGCGCGTAGTCGCCAGCGTTCCAGGTTGTGCTGGCACCGGCGCAGCATCCCCCATGAAATATCGACCCCATAGAGGTCAATGTCTTGAGGTAAATGGCGCAAATTCGCCCCGGTACCCACTGCCACTTCGAGCACTCGAGCACCAGGCTGAATCTCCAGTTCGCTCAAGTATTCCCGCCGGCAGTCAGGCCTGCAGAAGATCGAGCGTGAAAGCAGTTGAGCCAGGTCGTAGACCGGGGCAAACATGTTGTAGAGGATTTGACGCCTCAGGTTCGGTCCGCTCACCGTACTTACGAAGAGCGGGATGCCGTCGTAGATGGGGTAGGTGCGCCGGGTAACGGTATTACGCAGATTATTGCCGACCAATTCAAACGAAAAACGCGAATCCGGGTCACAGAGCAAAGACACTACTTCGCGCTCCATTGTCCTCCTCCCCGACCTCTAACAAGAAGTACATCCGACTGCTGGGTTGCTTCAATACCCAAACCGTTCGCCGAGTACCCAATCTGTGGCATGGGACGCCCACTGCTACAATCGGAAAGGCCAAAAACAGGCCTGTTTGACCTTGAATGTGAGCAAGCCGACCGACCTACCACCGATGCCCCTCCGCCTGTTCAATACCCTTACGGGACAACTGGACACGCTCGTCCCCATGGACGGCGCGACATTGCGCATGTACGCCTGCGGGCCGACGGTCTACGACTACGGGCATATAGGCAATTTTCGAACGTTTTTGCAGATCGACGTGCTGCGCCGCTTCCTGGAGCTGACTGGCATGCGGATACAGCACGTTATGAATATTACCGACGTTGACGACAAGATTATCCGCAACGCCGCGGAGGCCGGCGTTCCTATAGGCGAATATACGCCGCGCTACGTGGCAGCATTTTTTGAGGATATGGATACGCTGCGCATCGAGCGGCCAGAGCACATTGCGCGCGCCACAGAGCATATTCAGCGGATGGTGGAACTGGTGGAAAAGCTGGCCGCAGTCGGCGCCGCCTACCGGGCTGAAGATGGGAGCTGGTATTTTCGCCTGGCCGCCTTCCCGGCGTACGGCAAGCTGAGCAAGAAAGACTTGAGCGGCATGGAAGACGGCGCCCGCGTGGACGTGGACGAGTACGAGAAGGATTCGGCACGCGACTTTGCTCTGTGGAAGGCCGCCAAGCCCGGCGAAACAGCCTGGGACACGCCAATCGGGCGCGGCCGGCCCGGCTGGCACATTGAGTGCTCGGCCATGGCGATGGAATACCTGGGCGAGAGTTTCGATCTACACGCGGGTGGCGAAGACCTGATGTTTCCGCACCACGAGAACGAGATTGCGCAGAGCGAGAGCGTGACCCACAAACAGTTTGCGCGCCATTGGATGCACGTGCGCTTCCTGCTGGTGGACGGGCGCAAGATGTCAAAGAGCGAAGGAAACTTCTACACCCTGCGCGACCTGCTGCTGAAAGGGTACAAGGCATCGGCGATCCGGCTGGCGCTGATTTCAGTTCCCTACCGGCATCAGATGAACTTTACGTTCGACGGGCTGGTGAATGCGACGAATTCGATCGAACGGCTGCGGACGTTTCGCGAGCGGTTGACCTCGGGGAATTTTGCGGCGGGCGAGAGTGCCGCGCTACAGGAAGCGGCGAAGAAGGCGCAGGCCGAGTATATGGCGGCGCTGGAAAACGACTTGAATACGGCCGAGGCGCAGGCGCCGATTTTCGATTTGATTCGCACGGCGAATACAGCGCTGGATCAGGGACAACTACTGACCGGGGACCGGGACGCGATTCTGGCTGTGTTGGCCAGCTTTGACGCGGTATTTGACGTGATCGAGGACCACGACGCCGAACCGACACGAAAGGCGCTGGAGTGGGCCGAGAAGGCCGGCAGGATGGCGGAAGTGGCTCCTGAACTGGTGGCCCGGGAATCGTTGAGTGACGAAGCGATCGACGCGCTGGTGGCCGAGCGCACCCTGGCCAAGAAGCAGCGGAACTTTGCGCGCGCCGACAAGATTCGCAACGAGCTTGCGGAGAAGGGCATAGTGATTGAGGATGCGAAAGACGGTGTACGCTGGAAGCGAAAGTAGCCGTCCAGAGCACAGCCATGAAGGTTTGAGAGGTCATCCACATGGAAGCCAACGAAGCACAGGAGTTGCAGGAGAACGCCGAGCACGGAGCACAGGAGTCGTCGCTGCGTCCGGTCGCATTTACCATGAGCGTGCTGGCCGTGCTGGTGGCAGTGACCACCGTGCTGGGCCATCGCACCCACACGGAGGCGGTGCTGGACCAGAACAAGGCCACCGACCAGTGGAACGAATACCAGGCCCACAAGATCCGCTCCAACGACACGGCGCTGGCCGCCGACCTGCTGAGCGTGGTGACCATTGGCGACAAGAATGCGGCACAGAAGATCGCCAAGGGCTATGCCGATCATCAAATCAAGTGGGCCGACGAGACCAAAGAGGACAAGGAGAAGGCCGAGGTCCTGGAAACCAAGGTGGAGCAGGCCGAGGCCCGCGCGGACCGCTTCGACCTGGCTGAGGCCCTGCTGGAGATCGGGCTGGTGATCACTTCAGTTACGCTGCTCACGCGCAGCCGGATTTACTGGTACCTGGGCATGGTATTCGCAGCGGGCGGAATTGTGGCAGGGCTTACCGGGCTGCTGCTGAAGTAGACGACTGCGCCGGAGAGCGGCTGCGTGGCGCTGGGAGTAATTTAAGGCCTCTGACCGCGCGATTTCGTGCTTTCCCACTCTTGCGGCAGGACCAAATACGTCGCAAGGATGAGGCATCCACATTGATGCGACGATAAGCAGTCAAAGACTTATAGCCGTCGCAGGTTTGCGGCTCAAATGAGTATTCGCTGGTACTTCCCGTTGCTTGCCTTGTGCGGCGCTCCGCTGATGGCGCAGGCGCCGGCTTCTGCTCCCGCACCCCAGACTCACAGCGACGAACTCGGATTCAGCTACAGCCTTCCCAGTGATTGGGAAATTGTGGATGCCCTGCCTACACTGCCGACGCTGCAGCAGCAAGAGGCGAAGAGCGCGACCGGCGAAGAGCAAAAGAAAAGCATTGGCTGCGTCAAGATTCCTCTGACCGCGCGCCATGGAACTCCCCCGTCTGTAGTGGTTGTAATGGCGATGCCGTTCGATTGCTTCGGGCAGGCGATGACGGAGAAGGACCTACCCGGCTTTGCTGCGGGCGCCACCGTTGGCGTGAAGCAGACCTTCGAGGTCTCCGATGCGGTCTTTGGGACCTTCCAGATGGGCAGCCACAATCTGTGGATAGAACGCGCCAAGGGCATCCCCAGGGGCCGCACCGAGCCAAAGTTCATGATTGAGATTGCCTGTGCCCTGCTGAAGAAGGCCGCGGTCTGTTGGATGGTAATCGCAGCCGACGATGGAGCATTACAGACCTTTGAGCATGGAGCTGTTTCGCTCGACGGGGAGACTGCGCCGACACTGGTTCCGGCTACTGCGTTCGACAAGAAACCGGCCCAGTGAGCAGCCTCGGCCTTTACTCTGCCGGCATTTGTTCCATTTCCTCGACCGGCCGCGGCTTGCCCTTAGAACGTATCTGCGCGGTAGTGAGAAGAAAAACGGCCATGATGATGGCTACCATACCCACGAACTCCGCCGCCCCCGGCCGCTCATGGAGGAGAAAGATACCCAACAGCACGGCGACCACCGGGTTGATGTAGGTATAGGACATGACCTTGGCTACCGGCACATGTTCGAGCAGATAGATGAAACTGGTGTATCCGAGCAGAGACCCACCAGTGACGAGATAAGCGAGCGATCCAACGGACGCGGCATTGACGTGGAACCGAGGCCAATCGCCCAGTGCCGTACCCAGCAGAGTGTTGAAGGCCCCGGCGGCAACCATCTGCCACGCCGACGCTACAAAGATATTCACGTTGAGCCTGGCATGACGGGACAAGATGCTTCCCGCAGACCAGAACAGCGCACCGGCGAGAAGCGCGGCGATGGCCCACAGAAGTGTTCGGTCACCACGGAGACCGCTGCGTAACGAGGGCCATAACAGTGCACCGAGTCCGGCAAAACCAAGCAACAATCCAAGCCAACCCCGCCAGGGCAGCGGCTCCCCCTTGGGCAACGCCATCTCGATGAGCGCGACATACAGCGGGGCCACTGCAAACACCAGCGAGGAGAGCCCGCTGGGTATGGTCTCTTCCGCATAGACAAGAGATACGTTGCCTCCGCCCAACAGCAACAAGCCGATGAATCCCAAGATCAGCATGGTCCTGGGCGGCGCCATCAAACGCAGTCCACGCCAGCGGCACCAGGCAAGCAGAATTGCGCCCGCGATAAGGAAGCGCGTACCGGCTAACAACAGCGCCGGCATCTCCGCGGCTCCAACTCGAATGGCAGTGTAGGTCGATCCCCAGAAGAAGTAGACGCTGGCAAAGGCCAGCACAATGCTAGCCGTGGTGGCGGATCTCTTTTCGAAGGGGGCTGGCTGTGCTGTGGGACGGAGCATGAAGATACCTCCATCGTAGTCTGCGGAACGCTCTTGCGCATTCTGCATCTTGTGCGCTCACTGGCACAGCGATGGAAATGTCGTATTGCCGCGTGCTATCCTCTGGCCAGCGGGGCTTCAATGCATTTGTGTGCTGCCAAAGGATCGACGCTGCTGCCGGCCACCAGGCGCTGGTCGCGGTCGCGCGCGCGCTGCATTTGCCCTCGGAAGCACCTGCGTGTGCTGCCCACCCGCACTCGACCTAGCCTCTTCGGCGGCGATTAGTACCGGTCCGCCAAAGACCCTCGCCTGCTTTTCCGGACCTGACCCGGGTCCACAGAATTTGATGATCCCGCATCGCAGGGGTCGCTAGCCGCGCTCCATCCAACGCTGCTGAAACTGGGGAGCCGGGACCGCATAACCCGATCTGCCGAGGAGCTAAGAAGATGACCAAGCATGAATTGCACGCGCAATACGGACCCAAACTGATTTGTCCGCTGCCCGGGCCCAAGGCACGAGCCATCATTGAAGCAGACACCCGCCTGATCTCGCCCAGTTACACGCGCTCCTATCCGCTGGTAGCCAAGCGCGGGCGCGGCATTCGCGTGGAAGACGTGGATGGGAACGAGTTTCTTGACTTCGCGGCAGGCATCGCCGTGGTTTCGACCGGCCACTGCCACCCCGAAGTTGTTGCCGCCATTCAGAAGCAGGCTGCCGAGCTAATCCATATCTCTAGCACGGACTTTTACGACGAACATATCACTGCGTTAGGCGATCGACTCTCCGCCGTGGCGCCGATGCCGGGGCCGCACAAGTTTTTCTATGGCAACTCCGGGGCTGAGGCGATCGAGTGCGCACTGAAGCTGGCGCGCTACCACACCGGCCGGCAACAGATCATCTCCTTCTTTGGCGCATTCCACGGACGCACTATGGGCGCGCTTTCGCTGACTGGTTCGAAGCCGCAGCAGAAGCGCCGCTTTTCACCGCTGGTTCCGGGCGTGACCCATATCCGTTATCCCTATGCGTATCGGGGCTGCGCAGGTGGAGCGCAGGATGAAGAAGCCTTCAGCATGGGCTGCGCCCGCTATATCGAGGAGAAGCTTTTCAAGACTATCCTCGCGCCCGAAGAGGTGGCGGCCATCTTTATTGAGCCAATCCAAGGCGAAGGCGGGTACGTGGTGGCGCCGGACAACTTTATGCGCGAATTGCGCGCTATTTGCGACCGGCACGGCATTCTGCTGGTAGTGGACGAGGTGAAGTGCGGGGCGGGGCGCACGGGCAAATGGTGGGCCATCGAGCACTCCGGCGTGGAGCCGGACATGGTGTGCATGGCCAAGGGCATCGCCAGCGGCATGCCGCTGGGCATCTGCATGACGCGCGCGGAGATTATGGACTGGGTTCCCGGCTCGCATGCATCCACATTCGGCGGCAATCCAGTTTCCATCGCCGCCGCACTGGCCACCATGGATATTATTGAGCGCGAAGCCATGGCCAACGCCGCCCGGGTGGGCGGGTTGATGCAGGAGCGGCTGCGAGGCTGGGTCAAGACGCATCCGATGGTAGGCGATGTGCGCGGACGGGGCCTGATGATCGGCATCGAGCTGGTCAAAGATAAAACGACGCGCGAACCGGCAACGGCAGTGCGCAATCGCGTGGAGACGCTGGCCTTTGAGCGCGGACTGATGGTGCTGGGTTGCGGCGAAACAACGCTGCGGCTGTGCCCTCCGCTCATCGTCAACGAGCACGAAGCCACGGTGGCCCTGGACATACTGGAAGAAGCGATCACGCTGGCTGAAGCAGAACACGCGCAGGCTTCCACGCTGGCGGTGGCAACGGCGTAAGCCGTGCGCACCAGCGTTTGCGCCTTTGGCCGCCGAAGCCGAGAATGGTTTGCCATGGAGTGGCTGGCGCAGATGCGGAGTGCGTGGCTTGAACGTACGCTCGCCCGGCTGGATTCAGTAGCACGGCGACGGGGCCGCGCGGAAAGCCTGCCTGCCCACCTTGCCACCGGAATCAGCGGCGAGGACGCGGCGTTTTTCTATTTGCGGCGTAAGGGCTACACCGTGGTGGCGAGGCGGTGGACATCGGGCGACGTTCCAGGAGACGTCGACCTGATTGCATGGCAGGGACCGATGTTGTGCTTTGTCGAGATAAAGACGCGCACAGCCCGCGATGCTTCTCCGGCGGAGATCGCCGTCGACTCGCACAAACGCGACATCCTGCGCCGGCTGGCGCGGCGCTACATGCGCCAGCTACCCGGACAACCGGCGCCACAAGTCCGCTTCGACGTGATCAGCGTGTATCTTGTGCCGGGCCAGGAAAAGGAATTCGTGCACTTTGAGAGCGCCTTCGGGTGGAGCGAATACCGGCGCGATTGAACGCTGCAGCGCTGCTCAAGAACGCCCCATTTTCTTGTCGAACTGGCCAAAACCACCCTCAAAAGCGATGAAAAGGAGCATTTTTCGGGGGTTTCTGTTTACCATTGAGACAATGGGGTAGCTAACCGGTACCTCCATCATGTAGTTGATTCAAGACAGGTTATCCCTTCTACCCGGTCGGAAACTCCCCCAGGAATCGCCCATTTCAGGGGGGAGGGGGGTGGGGGGTACGGGGGTACAGACCGGGGACATCCCTGACAGATTGAAACCGATCGATAACCAAGAGGTTCGCCATACCACGATTGTGCGCCCACTGGGCCTAATTCCCGGCAAAAGCAAGGGCTGCATGAGAGGCGATGATTGGTCTGGCCAAAAAGTTCGCTGAGCCGGAGGTCCGTATTCTCCCACCCAAAACTCCGTTCACACCGAAGCCGAAAATGTTCTAACCCTTGGCGTCTTCGAATTCTTCGTGCCAGGCCATCTGAATGGCCTCAAGGCGCGACTCATTAGATTTAGCCGGGTCGTCGGCGAAGCCTTCCAACTCCGTGACGTAGCGGAGCAGATCAGTGAAGCGGACCGTCAACGGGTCGATGCCAGGGAATTTCTCCTGAAGTTGAATGCCAATCTCTTCGACGTCAGTCCAGTGAATCTCGCGCGGCATGGGGATAGCTCCCGATGTTGATTTAAAGAATTAGATTAAGGACATGCTTCCCAGGTCCCAAAAACGGGACCTGGGGCACCCTGTTCCTTACTTTTCTTCGGCCAGGGCCAGCGGCTTGCCCTCGGAAACGTAGTTGCGGTTCCACTTGGGAATCTCAACCACGTAGTTGCCCGGACCGGTAATGATGGCCTGACAGCCGAGGCGGGAGTTCAACTGCTGATCGGCGGCCATGTCCATCCGGTCCAGTTCGTCGTCTTCCGCAGGGCTAATACCTTGCTGATCCTTGATCCAAAGATGGCACGTGGTGCAGGCGCAGACGCCGCCACACGCGTGATCAAGGAAGACGCCGAAGTTCTCTGCCACGTCAAGAAACGACATGGGCCTGCCGTGATGTTCGTAGGGCAGGGTGCCGAACTCGAACTCCACAGTCTTGCCCTCAGGAAGGAAGGTCACCCGCACAAGCTTGTCGGCGGGAATAGTTTTCTGGGTTGCTTCGCTCATACGATTCCGTCCTTCCTTGTCTATTTAAACTCCGCCTGGGCCATGGGATGGGGCGCGGTGACGGCATCGCCAAGTTCTTCGCCGGCATCCTCCATGGTCTTGCCGCGAATGGCAGTGGTAACCGCGGCTTCCATCATCAATTCGGCAAAGCGGCGCGTAGCCTGATCGAGCGCCAGAGTGGCGTCTCGGATGGCGGCCGCGTCCTCACCCTGCTTGATCTGGGCCAGCCGGTCGCGCGCGGCGGTAATGGCGGCTTGCTCCTCGCCGCGCAATTGCTGCCACGCTGGACTCTGCGGCGCACGCTCAACCGCGGTGAGAATTGTCTCAGCTTCGTTGCGAGCCTCGATCAACAAACGCTTGGCAAAGTCCTCTTCGGCGTGATCGAAGGAGTCGAGAATCATGCTCTCGACCTGCTCATCGGTCAAGCCATAGGTGGGCTTGACCTCAATGCGCGCTGCCTGCCCGCTGCGCTGCTCGCGGGCGGAAACCTTGAGAATGCCGTCGGCGTCGATGAGAAAACGCACCTCAATGCGCGGCAGTCCGGCACTCATGGGGGGAATGCCCTTCAGATCGAAGCGTGCCAACGAGCGGCAGTCGGCGGCCAGTTCGCGCTCGCCCTGCACCACGTGGATGGCTACGTTGGTCTGCCCGTCCACACCGGTGGTGAAGTGCTCCGTGGCCGAGGCGGGAATGGTGGAGTTGCGTTGGATGATGCGCGCGACAGTGCCGCCCAAGGCCTCAATGCCCAGCGAGAGCGGCGTCACATCCAGGAGCAGCATCTCCTCAGTGGACTTTGAAGAGCCAGCCAAAATGTCTGCCTGCACGGCCGCGCCCAATGCCACAACCTCGTCGGGATTCAGTTCAATATGAGGCTTTTTGCCGCGCGCCGCGAGATGAAATAGATCGTCCACCAACTTGCGCACAGCGGGAATACGCGTGGAGCCGCCGACCAGTACTACTTCATCAATCTGTTCCGGCGTGAGACCCGCGTCGGCCAGCGCCTGTTTGCAGGGGCCGGCAGTGCGCTCCAGAACCGGCTCAATCAACTGCTCGAAGACTTCGCGGGGAATCTCGCGCTGGTAGCGGTCGCCATTGGGCAACTCGATATCAAAGCGCGCTACGGCCTCAGTAGAGAGCCGGATCTTGGCGTCGATGGCGTCCTTGCGCAGGCCCTGCACGGCGCTCGGATGCTTGCGGAGATCTATGCCGTGTTCGGCGTGAATCTCATCCAGCGCGATGGCCAGCAACAGGTTGTCAATATCGTCGCCGCCCAGGTGGGTGTCGCCGTTGGTGGACTGCACCTCAAAGATGCCGTCGCGCAACTTGAGAATGGAGATGTCGAAGGTGCCGCCACCGAGATCGTAGACTGCAATGGTCCCAACCTTGGCGCGGTCGAGCCCATAGGCCAGAGCAGCGGCGGTGGGCTCGTTGACCAAGCGCAGCACGTCAAGGCCAGCCATGCGGCCTGCGTCCTTGGTGGCCTGGCGCTGCGCATCATTGAAATAGGCGGGCACGGTGATGACCGCCTGCGTAACCGGCTCGCCGAAAAAACGCTCCGCATTGCGCTTGAGCTGGCGCAGGATGTAGGCCGATATCTCAGAGGGCGTGAACCTGAGCTCGCCGAGTTGAATGCGGGGCACTTCTCCGGCTTCCACGTCGTTGGCAAGATGGAACGGAAAGAGCTTCAACTCGCTTTGCACTTCTTCAAGCCCGCGGCCCATCAGGCGCTTGACAGAATAGATGACGCGCTCAGGCGTTTCGATGAGCGACTTACGGGCACTGTTGCCCACCGTGACTGTGGGCCGTCCACCACCGGCCGGCATGGGGTCGAGAGCCACCACTGACGGCACCAAATTGGAGCCGTCTACGCCGGGGATGACCACCGGCGCCTCGCCTTGCATGTACGCAACCAGGGAGTTGGTGGTCCCCAGATCAATTCCGACTACGCGTCCTTCCGCCATGTCTTTTAATTAAGCCCCCAGGGTTTCGGTTACATCGCGGACCAGGTTGTTGAGGTAGCGCCTGCGGTTGAGCAGAGCCACCAACGCCTTTTGCGCAGCCGCACGCGCACCGGCATCGCCCTCGTCCCACTTCTTCCACTGCACGCGTAAATCATGGTCTACCTCGTCCATGAGGCCATCGAATTTGCGCTTGGCCTGCTCGAGGCTGGCCTGCAACTCCGCGTCTGTTTCGCCCATCTTTCGAGCCGTGCGCATCTCTTCGAGCTGCATATTCAGCTCAAATACCTCTTCAAGCAAATCGGCGGGAACGCGGGAAGGATCTTTGCGATCTTTGCCGCTATGCTCTTCGCTGATCGCTGCGCCGTGCAACTTGAGCAGATATTCGGTGCGATGGATGGGCTCCTTCAGGGTGCGATAGGCGTCGTTGAGCAGCGCAGTGTCAGCCAGGCTCCATTGCTTTTCGTTTTCAGCGGCGCGGGCAAAGCGGTCAGGGTGCAGCTTGCGGCTGAGGCGATGGAACTCGTGCTCCAGCTCGCTGAGATCCAGGTCAAGGTGCGGCACCAGTCCGAAGACAGAAAAATAATCGCCTCCCGGAGGAGGCTGAATCTTGCTGCAATGCGGACAGAAAAGCGTGGCGTCATTGTGCGCGACGGCACACGACCAGCACGCAACCGGAACTGCAGAATCGATGACTTTCAACATGATTGAACTCCAATGCGACCAAACCTACGACGAAAAGGACGAACCGCAGCCGCAGGAGCGCGAGGAGTTCGGGTTGATGAAGTTGAAGCCCTGCCGCATCAGCGTCTCTTCGTAGTCCAGCGTCATGCCGTGCAGGTAAAGGAACGATTTGGGATCGACGAAGACGCGCACGCCATCGAACTCGTAAATGCGGTCGCGCTCCCGCGGCCGGGTATCGAATTTAATTGAGTAGGAAAGCCCCGAACATCCACCACCCATGACGCCCAGGCGCAGACCACCCTCTTCAGGCGAGACGCCTTCCTTGGCCATGGCCTTGCGGATGCGCTCGATGGCGCGCGGGGTCACCTGCAAGCCCTGTGCGGGCACCTGCGAGGGAGCCGGCTGCGGCTGCGCCGCGGACGCACCCTGCGCGGGCTTCGATTCAATGGTCACCATGTTCGACATCGTTCCCTGTCCCAACCGCCGCTCGGCCGGACTCCGAATTACTCGGAGCTCCAGCCGGGCGGCACGAGCTTACTGCGCTGCGGCCGTCGATTCCACTGCTTCTGCAACGCCGTTCTTCTTCTTCCAGTCGCCAATGGCCGCGCGAATCGCATCTTCGGCCAGCACCGAACAGTGAATTTTCACCGGCGGCAGCGAGAGTTCCTTCACGATATCTGTGTTCTTGATGGCCAGGGCGTCTTCTACCTTGCGGCCCTTGATCCATTCAGTAGCCAGCGACGAACTGGCTATCGCCGAGCCGCAGCCGAAGGTCTTGAACTTGGCCTCTTCGATCACCTGGGTCTCGGGGTTCACGCGGATCTGCAGGCGCATGACGTCGCCGCACTCCGGCGCGCCCACCAAGCCCGTGCCGACCTCGGTCGAGCTCTTGTCGAGCGTGCCTACGTTGCGGGGGTTGTTGTAGTGGTCGATTACCCGATCGCTATATGCCATTTTCCTAAATCCTCCTGCGGGGAAGCCGCCGTTCTCGTGTTTGATTCGGCAGGCCTACCCGCCGATGCCTTGAATTCGTCCCTCGCGCTTAATGCGCCGCCCACTGGATCTTGGTCAGGTCAATGCCTTCTTTCACCATTTCGTAAAGGGGTGAAAGTTCGCGCAGCTTCTTAACAATGTCGATTACCTTGGCGGCCACGTAATCCACCTCGGCCTGGGTGTTGAAGCGTCCCAACCCGAAGCGAATGGAACTGTGCGCGACATCGTCGCCCAAGCCCAGCGCCTTGAGCACATAGGAAGGCTCGAGTGTGGCCGACGTGCAAGCTGAACCGCTGGAAACTGCTACATCGTTGATGCCCATGAGCAAAGACTCGCCTTCGACATACACAAAACTCATGTTGAGGTTGCCGGGCAGCCGGTGCTCCATGGAGCCGTTGACATGCACGTAGTCCAGTTCCGATTCGAGCTTGTTCTTTAGACGATCACGCAATCCGCGGAGATAGGCCGCTTCGTTGTCCATTTCCTCATATGCAATCTCGCAGGCCTTGCCCAAGCCCACGATGCCGGGCACATTCAGAGTGCCGGAACGCATGCCGCGCTCGTGGCCACCGCCATCAATCTGCGCCGCGATCTGCACACGGGGATTGCGCCGCCGCACATAGAGCGCGCCCACGCCCTTGGGGCCGTAGATCTTGTGGCCGGAGAGCGACAGCACATCGATGTTGTCGGCGATCACGTTCACCGGGACCTTGCCCACTGCCTGCACCGCATCCGTATGGAAGATGACGCCCTTCTCATGACAGAGCTTGCCGATTTCGCGAATGGGCTGCAGTACGCCAATCTCGTTGTTGGCCGCCATGATGGAGACGAGGATGGTCTTGTCGTCCATGGCCCGCTTCAAGTCTTCCAGATCGATCAGGCCATCGGCCTTCACTGGCAGATAGGTCACGCGGTAGCCGTACTTTTCCAGGCGCTTGCAGGTGTCGAGCACCGCCTTGTGTTCCGTCACCTGGGTGATGATGTGATTGCCGCGCTCGCGATACATCTCGGCGATGCCCTTAATGGCCAGATTGTTCGATTCGGTGGCGCCGGAGGTAAAAATGATCTCCTTGGCGGTAGCGCCGATGAGCTTGGCAATCTGCTCACGCGCTTTCTCCACGGCCTGCTCTGCCTCCCAACCAAATGAGTGGTTGCGGCTGGCCGCGTTGCCGAACTTGGTGGTGAAGTAAGGCATCATCGCTTCCAGTACCCGGGGGTCGAGGGGGCTGGTGGCGTGATTGTCCATGTAAATCGGCAAACTCACGCCTGCCGGAACTTCTACTTGGCTGGCAACTGTGCTCATTCTCTTCGTCTCCATCCTCAATGCGGCTCCGCGGGGCGCGGAGGAAAAACTGCGTTACAGCGTTAATGAAACCAGTGCGTTGACCTGGTGACCTCTTCCGTGGGGATGCTCATGCTCGGCCAGATCCTGAATACTGATGCTTTTGAGCACTCCGGCGATGGTGTCGTTCACCCGTGCCAGCGGCTCCTTGATAGTGCAACTGGGCGTCAATTCGCATCCCTTGGCGCCCTTGGTGCAAGAAGTGATGAAAAACGGGCCGTCGATTGCGTGAATCACCTCGTACGCCGAGATTTCACGCGCCTCTCGAGACAACGCATAGCCGCCGTTCATCCCGGCGTGCGAGCGAAGCAGACCCGCCCGCGTGAGTTGCTGCAAAATCTTGGCCAGCAGCTGCGCGGGAATCCCGTAAGCATCGGCGATGTCCTTGGCACTGAGCGCGACTGATTCGGGACGCTCGGCCAGGTACTTGAGCGCCATCAATCCGTAATCGGCCTTCTTTGTGAGCTTGAGCATTGAATATCCGACTGCTTCGGTCGGCTTTTAGTATACGACCGATTATGTCGGCGTTTCAAGTCCAGGTGGACCGGGTCACTTCTGGTCTGAAAAGTGTTCTGCAGCCAGGAAGCGAAACATTCAACAAAATTGACGCTTGTAAAAGCTGAAAAGGCCGCTACAATTTGCGGAAAGAGCACTAGATTTCAACCGATACCAAAGCGATGGCGACCGCCTGCAAACACCCAAGGGTTCGAATTGTCTCCCGACACGAAGACGTCGAGTACGTCGAGTGCCTGGAGTGCGGAGAAGTTTTTGATTCCGAAGAATTTAACGACATGGCTATAGAGGAATCCGATACTGTAGCTAACGACCTGGACGAATGAGTACCGACTAGCTTATTGGGGCAGCGGTCCAGCGATGGCGGCGTGCGGCTGAAGGCAGCTAAGGCTGGCCAGGGGGACGTCCGTTGGCAGGCGCGGCACCCGTCCGGTGTGCCACCAGCCACGCATAATGCAGGCCGGAAACCACCGTCAGCACCATCGTGGCATCGAGCGCTGTGGTGCGCATGACCACCACCCAGGGTGCCTGGGAGAGCTGGTGCAACAACACTACCGCCACCGCAGCCACCTGGGCCACGGTGTTGGCCTTGCCAAAGATGCTGGGATGGAACTCCCGCCGGCCAACTGCGGCATAAAGGAGAGCTGAAACAAGGAGAATTCCAACGTCCCGGCCGAAGACCAACACTGTTACCCGGGTTGGAATGAGCCCCTTGTGCATGAGCGTCAGAAACAGCGTGCTGAGCAGCACCTTGTCTGCGACCGGGTCAAGATACTGGCCGAGCATGGTGTGCTGCTTAAGCAGGCGGGCCACCAAGCCGTCCAGCGCATCGGTGAGACCGGCGGCAATGAACAAGATGAAGCTCAGCGCGTAACGGTCCTCAAGAATGGCAGATACCAGGATCGGCGCCAAACAGATGCGCAACAGCGTAAGCAGGTTGGGAGCGGCGCGGAATGGGTTCAGTCGGGGTTTCGAGACGTCCGTCATGACTCGATCATTGGGCAGCCTGCTACGGCGGCACACGGGCGCGCTCGTGCGAGAACGATGGTACAGCATGGCGGAATGCCCCGGAAAGCCCCAGCCTTTTCCCGCAGACCCGATACTGATAGACTAGCAACTGTCGCACGCAGGCGCGTAGCTCAGTTGGTTAGAGCGCTTCCTTGACACGGAAGAGGTCGCTGGTTCGAGTCCAGTCGTGCCTACCATTCTTATCAAGAACTTACAGCTATTTCTTAGATTCTGCCCACTCCAGAATGGGTCCACTAAGGTCCAAGTGAAAGAAAGCCCGTTTCACCCCGCCTTTGCTAAAGGCGGAGTGGCTTTTGGGCAACATCATCTGGACTACCTTGGTTTGGGCGGTCCGCTTGTCCTGAGAGAGTGCCTGAGCGTACATCTTTGGAGATTTCGACCACAATGACCGTGCTCAAACGGTCGTCGCATCTTCCAAGGTCTGCGCGGATGCCTTTTCGCTGGACATTCGGATTGGCCAACACGAGTCTCTCTTGATAAGTTCGGTAGGAACGGTAATGCGCTGGGGTTTTAGATCGGGATTAGCGATGCGGTTAAGGACCATCTCTACCATTTGTCTTCCTAACTGCTCGGGAAACTCGCGGATTGTTGTCAGCCGCGGATATAGCCACCCTCCGACAGTATCGTCGCAGCCGGCAACGCTGATGTCATCGGGAATAGTCAAATTACTATCTCGCAGCGCCTTGTAAACACCATGCGCTGTGGTGTCATTGCCGGCAAAGATAGCTGTAACAGGCTCCCCTCGTGCCAACAAAGACTTGGTGCCTAGGTATCCGATTTGAGCATCATCTTCTGAATCGATGCTGCTGTGGACGGATACAAGGCCCGACTCGTCCATCGCGCGGCGATACCCCGCGTAGCATCGCGCAAACCACGGGAGGCGGCAATTACCTACGAAACAGATATGCTGATGACCCAAGCCGATGAGGTATCGGGTTAAGTCCTGGCTGCCTTGAATGTCATCGGCGAAGATCACATCATTTTGCAAATGCTGCAAGTCTCCAATAACGTTGTTGCCAAGAACCACGAAAGGGATACCCTTGTTGTTGAGCAGTTCCACTAGATTAATGGAGTTTGTCCCGGCCAGGATTACGGCTCGAACTACGTCGCGTCGCTGCACCACCTTCGGCAGGTGCAACTCATTCGATTGAGCATTCGGCGAATAATTGAACGACAAGAAGACGATGTCCCAACCATGCGCAGCGCAGTAGGCTTCAGCGCCGTGTAGCACCCTCGAGTGGAATGCGTGCAGCATTTCGCGATTGCTAAGCACGAACGCCAGCGCCTTTGTCTTATTTCGCTGGGAAAGATCGACATTAAGCTTTGTTGCCGCATTCATTACAGCTTTTTGAATCGCCGGGTTAACGCGATTATTTCCATTCAAAACACGAGAGGCAGTTGCAACGCTGACGTGCGCGGCCTCTGCGATTTCTCGAAGTCCGACTTTGGCGGTGGAAGGAGTTCCGCTTTTCATTTGTTCACGCGCATCCGGGAGTGGCTTTTCAGAAAGAACTTCAAAGGTCCCAACCTGAATAACTATGCCCTATCCTGAAAATTATCTCAACTGAACGAAACGATGAGATCTGAATAGGGGCACCAGTGGTCTCTAGCTAGGCGGCGGGGGACATGAGACCTGATTCCGAGTTGTGCCTCGATGGTCTTTGCAAGGTGAAAAAACATGAGGTGCGGCCCTCCACTGAGTGATACCGTTATCCAACGAAACCGCGAATGAATGATCCATATAATATTATTTTTAAATAGCTTATGGAAAGTAACACTTAGCTGAGTGGGAGGATCGCACCGGTCGAGATTGGGAACTCCGCGACAATGCAATCAGAAACGAGTTCGCCTTTTCAGCGTCCCAAGTCTGCCGTCTTATGAGCGCCACCCGAGCACCCTATTCAAATGTGATTCGTAAAATCCGTGCAAGTTCTCGCGTTATCGGTGAAATTTATCTTGACAAGGATTTTCGCAGAGCGTATTTACCTTTACACGGACTTGATCGTAATCGATCTCCGGGCTCGTAGATCATTCGAAAATGCACCGCGTCAAGTAAGGTCCGAGAATCTCTAAATCTCGAAGGTGCAGTGTGAGCGATCCGGGTAACTGGACGGCCTGAAGCGTATTTGCAGTTGTGCACTTGCTTCCCTAAGCCGTGTTGTCACCAGTTCTCTCGGATCAACGTTTGGGACAGACTGTAGGCCTGCGGATCTTTAGTTGTTTTGTTATCGCCCAAATTGAATACATGCCTGATCGTCAAAGGCACTAAAATGCGAGCAATTTTGTGCCATTTTGATCTTCATCCATGGGGCTTCACAAAAGCCGTTGCCACGTAGGGCCCATAAGAACGCATAAACAATCAGCGCAGTGTTCGAAGCCATTCAGTAAGAGACAGATCGATCCGTTCGCTAGCCCAGAGCAGAATGAATTCTGTCTTGTTAGGTTACTGCGCCCGTTCATCGATCGCATCGTGCGCCAACAGAAGAGGAGTCACAATTGACTGAGGGGGACGTGAAGCCGAAACGCCTTCAAGTTGGGACTATGAAGGCCGAGATTCACCCTGGCAGTAAAGAATCTGGCGTTGCGGCCGCGAGGGCTGCGGCCAAAGCATTGATTGAACTATGCCGGGGTCATGAATCCATCAGCGTGATCTTTGCTACCGGGGCCTCGCAACTCGACACCCTCGACGCACTTACCAGTATCGAGAATCTGCCTTGGAATCAAGTATCCGGCTTTCATATGGATGAATACATCGGTATCGATGCGGATCATCCAGCCTCCTTCCGCCGCTATTTGCGCGAGAACTTAGTGCGTAAGGTGCACATGAAGGAGTTCTTTGAAATCGATGGAAGCGCACCTGATCCGGAACAGATTGGTCGGGAGTATGGACAGATGCTCCGTTCCGCTGAGCCACAGTTATGTCTACTCGGCATCGGTGAAAATGGCCATCTGGCCTTTAACGATCCATATATAGCCAATTTCAATGATCCTGCGGATGTGAGGCTGGTGAAGTTGGATGCCGTATGTCGGCAGCAGCAAGCTGCGGAAGGTTGGTTTTCAAGCGTTGAACAGGTTCCCGAACGTGCTATTACGCTTACCATTCCCGCCTTGATGCGTGTGCCCAAGCTGATCGTATCTGTGCCAGGAAAGCGAAAGGCAAAGATTGTGCGACGCACTTTCGAAGAGCCGATATCAACGAATTGCCCTGCGACCATCCTCCGCACACATCCAGACGTAACGGTCTATTTGGATGTTCAGTCGGCGGATGAGTTGCATGAATCCATTGACTACCAATGAGAAGGTTCTAAACATTGGGAACTCAAGCTCGTATGAAATGCACAGCATACAAAGGAGAGAGGCCGGTTATGACGAAGGGTAAACGATTCATGTCAGGACGGAGCAACCCTTTGGGAGTGTTGATTCTGGTGATTGGCTTTTGCGCCCAATTTGTTCTCTCACCTCGCGCGTTAGCGCAAACAATGGCGGGAACGATTAATGGTTCAGTTCACGACGAGTCTGGCGCCATTGTCCCAGATGCAGAGGTTACAGTGACCAACCTGGGAACCGCGGTCAAGAATGTGGCGCGATCGAATGAGGCCGGAGACTTCACTTTGGCAGGGCTAAACGTAGGATCGTACCGCGTAATGGTGTCTAAACAGGGGTTTAAGAGCTACCAGGTGGCAAGCAGCTATCTCGGCGCCGCACAAACACTCACTGTAAACGCGGTGTTGAGCGTTGGTACGGTGACCTCGGATGTTACCGTGACCGGCGAGGCGGTGCAGATCCAAACAAGTTCGAGTGAGACCTCGAGCGTCGTCGACGAAGAGCAGGTCGCAGAGTTGCCGCTCAACGGGCGGAACTACCAGGGGCTTGCCTCATTGATGCCTGGAGTTGTGAATATCAATGCCGGATCTGAACTCGGCACTGGAGGTCGTCAGACGCGCAATTCAATGGCTACGAATGGCATGGGAACAGCGGGGACACTTTACCTGCTTGACGGCGTTTGGGATGAAAATACCGGCAACATGGCTCAGACCACCATCCAACCCAATCCGGATCAGATTGAAGAAGTTCGCGTGTATCAAAACAACTTCAGTCCAAAAGACAGCTTGCTAGGCGCTTCCGTAGTGATGATTACCTCGAAAAGCGGCACGAGGCAATTTCATGGCGTCGTATTTGAGTATTTGAGAAACGATGCCCTTGACGCTCGTAATTACTTCAGCCCAACGGTGCCGGCTCTCAAGCAGAACATCTTCGGCGGTACGCTCGGAGGCCCAATCTTCATTCCTGGCAAATACAACACGGATAGGCAGAAGACCTTCTTTTTCTTGAGCCAGCAAGGAGTGTTCCGCCACAGTGCGTCAGTCCAACTGGGTGCGACTCCCACCTCCGATATGCGACAAGGCATCTTCAATTCGGCCATCACCGATCCCACGACTGGTCAACCGTTTCCCCAGTCCGATGGAAACTGGGTAATTCCTCCGGACCGGATCAACCAGCAATCCGTGACGCTTCTGAACGCACTGGCCAACCTGCCCAACGATACGGCAAACGGATTTAATAACTACGTGAATTTGAACCCTACGACTCTGAGCGAGAGCGACTCTGAGATTAAGATAGATCACAATTTCAATAGCCGGTTCCGCTTCACGGGAGAATACTTCGATACACATCAATATCTCGACTACTCATTCAATCCCGATACGGGTTCTCCGTTTTCGAATACTCGGGAAGACGACCTCACACTTAACAAAGTAGCGAGGGTCGCATTGACTTCGATATTGACTCCGCACATGGTGAATCAGGTAAGTCTGGGAGCAAATGTTTATGTGCTTGACTTGGAAGTGGTTGGTAAGTGGCAACTGTCGGACGTGCCTGATTTTCAGTCCACCTTACCGTTTAACGGCCTCCTCTCTAACAGGCTTCCAACGATCAACTTTGCCGGCGGGTGGTCAACCATCGGAGTAGGCTCGGGCCGCCCACTGCATCCATGCTGCGATGTGGAGTATGAGCTTTCGGATGACTGGAGTTGGTCGCCCGGAAAGCATCTCATAGAAGCGGGCTTCAACCTGGTTAGAGAATCGAAGCGCCAACTGATTAATGCCGCTAGTAATGGTCAGTGGACCTTCGACGGGAGGTTCACCGGCAATCCGATCGCAGACTACCTTCTCGGAGATTCTTCGCTCTTCTACCAGCAGAGCACAGGGCGCGAAGGATATGTGCAAGCGACCATCATGTCTCCTTATGTCGTCGACCATTGGAAAGTTTTACCCAGGCTCACCATCAACGGCGGTCTTCGCTTCAATTACATGCCTAATCCACATGCCCAGACTGGCTTCGAGACCGAGTTTGATCCTGCGCGATTTGACCCAACACAGGTTCCTATCGTCAATGCTGATGGCTCGATTACGCCCACCGCCAACTACAATCCTCTGAACGGATTAATTCGCAATGGGGTTGACGGCATTCCTAACAACTTCACTACCGAGCACAATTGGTATTTCGGGCCCGAATTGGGATTCGCATGGGACCTCTTTGGTGATGGAAAAACGTCGTTGCGTGGAGGCGCTAGCTTAACTCACACCCGTGTCCTTACGGGCTCAGATTGCTCTCTCGGGTGTGGAGGCAATTACCCTGACGTTACATCCCTCACGCTTGAAACCCCGAGCTTTCCAAATCCCATCGGGACAGGCACTACTGCTCCTTTGGGCGCTCCCTCCCTCAATACTCAGGCCAATGACCTGCAGACGGCACGAATCGCGACCTATAGCCTGACGCTGGAACATGAATTTCCCGGCAACTGGGTCGTCTCTGTCGCCGGTGCAGGTAACATCGGGAAACATGTCCAGACACAGATGGATATCAATCAGCCTCTGCCAATTCCGGGATTTGATTACGATCCAAGTATCAATACGGGCACGTTTGAATATGTCTTCGCCCCTTACCAGGGGTGGGCAGGAATTATCTCCAACCTGAGCAACACGAATATGAATTGGGATGGTCTGCTGGTGAATGCTCGTCACAGGGTCGCCAAGGGCCTGTTCCTCTCTGCCGCCTACACCTGGTCGCATGCTCTGACCGACACCCACGGAGGGGATGAACTTTTCCAAAATGACGACGTCACGCAGGACACTTACCACCCTCATTCGGATTATGGTAACTCAGACTCCAACGTCTCAAATGTTCTGGCGATTAGTTACGTCTGGAATTTGCCGTTCTTTAGCAAATCAACCGGTCTGGAGCACGCAGTGCTGGGTGGCTGGACGTACGCCGGGTCCACTACTTTTCAGACGGGCTTCTCACAGGATCCTATGCTCAGCGTAAGTGAGCAGGGTCTTGCCACACGTCCAGACTATGTTTCAGGCACATCGATTCACGGCCCAAAGACCGTGTCACAGTGGTTCAACACAAACGCCTTCTCACAGCCGGCATTGGGGATGTTTGGTAACTCAAAGAACGGTACCATTCCTGGACCTGGCCTAGTGGATTTCGACATGGGCTTATATAAGGCGTTTCAGGTTAACGATCGTAATTCAATCGTATTCCGGAGCGAGTTCTTCAATGTCTTCAACCACACCAATTTCAACGCGGTGAATACAGCATTTGGCAGTGGCTCTTTCGGTCAAATTGTCGGTGCAGCTGATCCCCGAATTATGGAATTCGCGCTGCGGTGGCAGTTCTAACATACTGGAGGAACCAAGCCAGATAACCTGATGTGCTACAGGGGTTGATAAATGAGGGTTGTCTCCGAGGCTCTTCAACGATGGCATTTCGTTAAACTCCGATTCTCTGCGTTGTTGCTTATTTCTGTGGCCTTCCTGGCAATGGTGTCAGGAGAGAGATCTCCAGCGCTAACCACGCCTGATGAGGTGAGGCGCGGGTTCCAGAATCCTCCCGACGACAGCCGTGTCATGATGCGCTGGTGGTGGTTTGGCTCCGCGGTTACGAAGCCGGAACTGGAGCGCGAAATCAGAGCCATGAAGGCGGCCGGAATCGGCGGAATCGAAGTGCAACCGGTCTACCCCATGACATTGGACGATCCGGACCACGGGATACTCAACCTTCCGTATCTCTCCCCCGGTTTTCTCGATCATCTTCATTTCACTGGTCTGACCGCGAAGCGACTCGGAATGCGGTTCGACCTGACTTTGGGGAGCGGATGGCCCTATGGAGGAGCAAGCATTCCGGCAACGCAAGCATCAGGCGCGCTGAGGGTCGTCAAGACATCCCCTCCTCCAGGTACAACCTCGTTACCCCTTCCCTCGCTTGAAGCGGGCGAAAGGCTGTTGGCGGCCTTTTGTGTGAGTCCAGATCCCGCCTCCAAAACCTGGAAAGATGTCCATCTTCTTCCGATTGAAAATGCTACGGGAGGAGAACTCACTTTGCCGGCAGCTCTGACGGACTCGCAGATTGTTGTGTTCTTTATCGCCAGCCGTACAGGCATGATGGTGAAGCGACCCGGGGTGGGCGCCGAGGGGTTCGTGTTGGATCATCTCGACCATGCCGCTGTCGAGCATTTCCTCACAACGGTTGCGGATCCATTGATTAAGGCACTTGCGGATACCCCGCCATATGCTGTCTTCAGCGATAGTCTGGAGGACTACGGCGCCGATTGGACTCCCAATCTCCTTGAAGAATTTCGTAACCGCCGCGGATACGACCTGATCCCACATCTTCCGGACCTGGTAGAAGACGTTGGGCCTGAGACTTACGATGTTCGCTACGACTGGGGGCTCACTCTAACTGAGTTGCTTGATGAGAATTACTTGCAGCAGATACGCACGTGGGCTCACCAGCATCATACCCAATTCCGCGCCCAGGTTTATGGACCGCCCGCAGCTATCTTGTCCGGTAACGAGTTTGTCGATCTACCAGAAGGTGAGGGAGCAAATTGGCGCGGCTTTTCTCCAATTCGCTGGGCAGCCTCAGCAAATCATTTCTATGGACATGCGATTACTTCTTCTGAATCGTTTACCTGGACTCATGATCTGCCGTTCCGCGCCACACCTCTCGATCTAAAAGCAGAGGCCGATGTGGACTTCCTGGAGGGATCAAATCAACTGATTGGGCACGGATGGCCTTACTCCCCTCCATATGTAGCTTATCCAGGATGGTCATTCTACGCTGCGGGGGCACTGAACGATCATAACCCCTGGTGGATTGTTATGCCTGATGTTACCAGGTACATGCAACGTGTAAGTTATGTCCTTCGACAGGGAACTCCGGTCAACGAAGTAGCATTGCTGTTGCCCACAGAGGATGCATTCGCTTACGCAACACCAGGGCCACGCGTTCCGAATGACATCATTGAATCGATAAGTGATGTGATTGGATTTCTTCTGGGAGCACATGTTACTGGGCAGATCGTGGATGCCGGGTTGGGTCTTGATTACGTCGACTCCCATATGATTGATACGGCGGATATCCGCCACCCCATCTTGATCCTGCCCGGTATCACGCGCATTCCTCTGCACACCTACGAAAAGATTGAAGCCTTTGCAAAACAGGGCGGAACTGTCATCGCTACTCGCACGTTGCCGTCTCGCGCACCGGGGCTTCAAGACCTGAATGGCGACTCAGAACAAGTCCGCGAGATTTCGAAACGCCTTTTTCAGTCGACATCCGCTCCCGGACACTTTCTTCCGAATGAATTATCGCTTAGCGATCTTTTGCGAAAGTTAAGATCACCCGACATGAGCCTTTCGGCCCCATCGGAAGCTATAGGTTTTGTGCATCGCCGGATCAAAGATGGCACAGATATCTACTTTGTTGCCAACACAAGTAATCAGGCAGTTCACCGCCTGGCAACATTTCGCGCTCCTGCAACGCACGTTGAAGTCTGGGACCCCTCTTCTGGGCAACAGACTCCAATAACCGGTGGACCAACTGTAGCCTTGGACTTGGATGCTTACGAGTCCAAGGTGTTCTATATCTCATCGCTCCCACCGGCCACTAGCCCTCAAGGAGTCCAACCTGACAAACCCGTCACGCCCACACCGCCGCTCGATCTAAGTACAGAGTGGAATGTTAACTTTCCCTCTCTTCACTATTCAACCTTGATGCACGGCTTGCACTCATGGACCGACGATAAGTCCACTCGGTTTTACTCGGGGGAAACATTTTATGAAAGAGATGTTGACCTTGATCCTGACTACACACGAAAGGGACTTAAACTTTGTTTGGACTTCGGCCCAGGCACTCAAGTTTCAGAGAGTGGACCGCAGAGCGATGGAATGCGCGCATGGTTGGAGGGCCCGATTCGAGAAGCGGCACTAGTGTACGTCAATGGTCAATTAGCAGGTTCAGTCTGGCACCCTCCTTATCGGGTAGAGGTTACAAAGTTTCTGAGGCCGGGGCGCAATCATCTCAAGCTCGTTGTAGCAAATTTGGCCTTAAATGCACTCGCCGGCCGTCCGGCCCCAGATTATCGTCTATTGAACAGTCGCTATGGCGAGAGATTCACGCCTCAACCTGGCATGAAGAATCTGCAACCGCTGCCCGCAGGGGTTCTTGGGAACGTTCGCCTCATTCCGCTCGACTAACGAACTTCGTGGCGGGAGTATCGCTTCGGAAGTAGTTTTTTCAAAAGCATCGAATGACTAACAGCCGAAGGGGTACACGACCGGATTGTGCGATGTCTCGTCACTCTATCAGACTTCGTGCCTGGAACAGCAGAAGGGCTATCGGGAGGTAAAGCAATGTTCGAAGAAGTCAAGGAAGGAATCGATCGCCGAACGTTCGTGAAGCAGGCGGGAGGAGCGATGCTCGCTGCAGGCATGAGTGCTAAGTCCTATGGGCGCGTGCTCGGAGCGAACGATCGTATTCGCATTGGTCAACTCGGATGTGGAGGCCGCAGTCAAGGCCATGTGCACATGGTGCAACTTGCGTCCAAGCACATGCAGGTGGAAACCGTTGCGGTCTGCGATATTTGGAGCCTGGCACGGGAGCACCGGGCCGCGCAGGTCAAACGAGTATTCAATCTGGAACCGCAGATCTACAGATACTCAGAAGAGGTGCTGGCGCGGTCGGACATTGACGGCGTGATGATTGCTACGGGGGATTTTCAGCACGCCAAGTTGTGTGCCGATGTGGTGAGAGCTGGTAAGGACTGCTATGTGGAGAAGCCCTTTGCGAACGTGTTGTCCGAGGCCCTTGAAGCGCGCAATGTTGTAAAGCAATCCAAGCAAATTGTTCAGATGGGTACGCAACACCGCAGTCAACCATATCCCTTGGCGGTGAGAGATATTATCCGTTCGGGGCGAATCGGTGAAATTGTCCATATCGAGCAGGAATGGAACGTAAATGAAGAGCGCTGGAGGTTTAAACCGGAGGACACCGGACTAACTAGAGAAATGGAGATGGACGTCAACCTGGAGTGGAAGCAATGGCTCTTTGGCCGAACCTCGCAGCTTCGAGAAGAGGACACGGACTGGAAACGGTGGCTGCTAGGGAAGCGATATCGCCCGTTCGATCCTCATGTGTATCTCGAATTTCGTCTTTATAAGGACTTTTCATCGGGAATCTTCGATCAGTGGCTAAGCCACGGCAGCGATATGGTGCATCTCTGGACCGACGAGGCCTTCCCGACAAGTGTTGTTTCCAATGGCGGAATTTTTACTTGGAAAGATGGACGGGAAAATCCGGATACCTGCGTTACCGCCATCACATACCCGAAGGGATTTCTTTACACCTATAAGACGATCTTTGGAAACAGCTACCGGAGCTTTTCCAGGATTCATGGGCGCGAGGGCACCATCGAGAATTATGGTGGTGAGGGCGCGTCCCTCTTCATCGTCACGCGGGAAGGGGGAAGGCAGGAATTCGATCCACCCGAGTCCGGGCCGGTCTATACTAGTCTCCCTATCGTCGGTCCAGCGAAGGACGGTGAAGAGATTGTGCATGTCCCCGGTGCTCCGCCGCCGAACTCATTAGGTCCGGACGATGACGACGCAGGTCATCTGATGAACTGGCTTCAGTCGATGCAGACGCGCACCGAGCCGAATGCTACGGTCGACCATGGTTTCTCACATTCACTTGTGTGCATCATGGCGGCCCAGGCTTACTGGAGTGGCAAGAAGCTGTACTGGGATCCTAAGAACGAGCAGATCGTCGATCATCCCGCTGCAGCTCATGCCGATTCATCGGCCTCATAGTTTTCGTTGTTCGAAGAACGCATTGCATCGAACCATTCATTCGAAGTAAACCTCCCTGGGGCCGATCAAGGGCTGCTGAATCCGGTGATCGCCTTATGCTCCATCGCTGTCCCTGAGCCGGCAAAAAGAAACGACCATGAGGCATCGAGATACAACCAACGCTGGGTGCTGAACCAACTCGTTGGAAGTCCAGGAACATGCAGTAAGGTATGTCCGCCGACACACATCAGTTCAGTCCCATTCCAGGCCAGGAAGGTTCTCGACGCTTGGCCCACTTGAGCCGGATGTGCCACCGCCCGAAGACAAACCGGGCACCGTTGCCGTTGATCTCGCAAGGCCCAATTGAGGCCAAACAGGAAGATCGAAAATGAAGAGATCAACTGGATATACACTGCCGTTGGCGCGTCAAACGCCGTGCGCCCATAGGCGAGGTCGAGCGATATAAAGTAGACGATCGGCAGAATAAACGCAATCTTGGCACTCAAGAATCCCCAGCGGTAGAGCCTCTTGGTCCAGGAAGGCTTGTGAGAACACACGGCATATTCTCCCAGTGACACGGAGGTTGTGGCCGGCAACGCAAGGAAGGCCAGGAAGACCGTGAATAGATAAATCGACCAAGGGTCCGGAGTCCCCGCATCAAGCGAAACACCCAGCAGATCGTCCTCCGGTTGATCCGAATTGTATACGGTGATCGGGACGCATTGGCGCCACATCTCGGATTCACCCAGGGCAGTCAAGCGCGCTATGACGTAACCGACGCTTTCAGAAACGATTGCGGAGTCGGGTTCCAGCAGCCACACATCGACCTTCCCGGGCAATCCCGAGGAGCCATCGGGCGCGACGCCGGCGATTCTGGCATTTTGGAGCCCCAGACGTACCATGCTACCGGCAACATGCGGATTCGCACCGAATTCCCGCTTCCATATCCCTTCGCTCAGAATCACCTTGGGCATATTGCCGGCGCCCTCGGTATCCGGTTCAGTAAACTGTACCGGTAAGCGCAGCAGCACAAATAGATTGGAACTAGCTCGAGCCACTTCCCATCCAGCTCTTGCATTAGAGCCGGTCGATGCAGACACCCACTCTACCGGCTCCTGGGTAACCCCATAGAACGCGAACCCGTCGAAGTACTGTTGTCTGTTTCGCTTCCAGGCCCGATACTGCCTGGGCAAAATCGTCGGAGACGAATCGTCGTCGTAGCCCGTATTCTGAATTCGTATCAAGCCTGGATTGACCTGATGAGACGGCAGTATGTGCGCTGCCCGTACACCGGGCAACAATAGAGCAACTACGTAACTTGCGGCCAATACGGCGCCAAGAGAGAGGATGCACCTTGTGGCCGATCCCTGCAACAGCGCATGGGGCTCTCTTGTTTGCCAGCATTGCTGCCTGAGACAAAGCGCATCCTGAAACGCACCCAGGCAGAACGCAGTGATCTGTTGTTCGCCTTCCCGCGAGACGTTGCTTTGTGGCGCACAGGCATGGCGCACATGCCACAGTTCCGCATGCCACTCCCGCCACCATTCCGCGCGCTGCTTCGCTGGGACCAGGAGGGAAGCGGCGCGCAGGAGGCCAATATGAAAGAGATGAAAGACAGAATCCTCTGAAGGCGTCATACAGATTTCGCCTCCTCGGAGGGAATCAGTCTTTCAAGCAGGGGATAGCGTTTGCGAGATGCCCGAAGCGTCGCTTTTCCCGTGGCCGTCAACTCGTAGTACTTGCGGGCAGGCCTCTGCTCTGCGTCTGCAATGGACTGCCGCTCCCAGCGCGAGCGGATCAGTTCATCGCGCTCCAGCCGTCGCATCGCCGGGTACACGGTTCCGCTGGGCAGGCCGGTCATCTCCATGATGCTGAAGCCGTAAACGAATCCGGCATCCAGCGCCTGAAGGATGATGGCCGCCGTGTGGGAAAGTTTCGCCTCTGAGGCCATGGTGCATTCTACCTATGTAGCAATCTACTTGACAACACCATATGCTGATTGCTACATAGGGTATGGGAATGTGATTCCCCGGAGACGCAATCCGGCGATCCGCCGTCCCATTCGAGCGAGGCAGTCCTCATGCTTGAGCTGCAGCACCTCTACAGAAGTTACCGCGGCATTCCGGCAATCGAGGATGTCAGCTTCCAGGTGAGGGCAGGCGAAGTGGTGGGCTTTCTCGGCCCTAACGGCGCCGGAAAGTCCACAACTGTCAAAATCATTACCGGCATGTTGCGGCCAAACGACGGACGTGTGCTCTTCCAAGGGCAGGATATTGCCAAGGACATGGTCGCCTTCCGCGCCTCATTCGGCTACGTCCCGGAAGAAGCGTATCTCTACAATTACTTGTCTGGTCTCGAGTACCTTCAACTGGTCGGCAGACTCCGCGGACTCAGCGAAGCACTCATCGAAGCCAAGGCAACCTGCTTGTTGAAGCTCCTGAATCTCGAGTCCTGGCAGTATTCACCCATCTCCACGTACTCCAAGGGAATGCGGCAGCGCGTGCTGATCGCGGCGGCTCTGCTGCATGATCCCAAACTGCTCATCTTCGATGAACCCCTGTCTGGCCTCGACGTCGTCTCTGGCCGCTTATTCAAAGACCTCGTCGAATTGCTCGCGGCCGAAGGCAAAGCAGTCATTTACATCTCCCACGTGCTTGAAATCGTGGAGCAGGTCTGCAACCGCGTCATCGTCATCGCCAAGGGCAGGATTCTAGCCGACGCTCGACCCGCCGACCTGGTTCAATTGATGAGTCTCCCCAATCTTGAAAGCGTCTTTGCGCAGCTGGTCCAGCAGCAGGATACGCACTCAATCGCACGACAGATGGTGGAGGTGATGCACATTGCCGATTCGTGAGGAGTTCCAGCGTCTCTTCATGATGTCAGAGCCCGAAGTGCTCTCGTTGAACGCCCAAGCCGCGCTCGGCTCTGTGCGGGAGCCTCAGCGCAGCCAGTTTTCTCTACTTGTGCATCACTTTCTTGAGCGCTTCTTTAACCATGAGACCGCCTCGCCGGACGGCGACGCCAAAGCGCGCCTAATTTTGATCGCAGTAGCCACCGGGATTCCCGGCTTTATGGTGGCACTGTATCTATGGCCTGTCTACCATCCATTCATCGGATGGCCGCCTGGCCGTGCCTTGAATGCAGACCGACCACCCTATTGGTTGCAGGTCAACCATCACTTCTTCTTTGTCCTCTACTCCTTCGTCGCCATGGGCATCATCACCGTCTTTGAGTGGGACCTATTCTTTCCTGATCTGCTGGATGTCTTTGTCCTCACCACCTTGCCCATCCAGGATCGAAAACTCTTTCAGGCCCGCGTTTCCGCCATTGCGATTTTCATCGTTGGCTTCCTGCTTGACGCCAACTTCCTTGCACCCCTGGTGATTCCCGCATCCTTCGATCCGCCCAACCTTTCTCCTCTGCTCATCGGCCACTTATCCGCCGTCCTGGCAGGTGGCTTGTTTTCCGCAGCCTCCATCCTGGCTCTGCAGGGCATACTGCTTTCCGTTCTTGGGGAGCAGCTATTCCGCCGCATCGCGCTTGTCCTGCAGGGACTTTCCATCACTATTCTGTTGATGCTGCTGTTCCTGTTTCCCGTGCTCTCCGGCGCAGTTCCTGTTCTCATCCAATCGAACAGCCCCTTCGTACTTTACTGCCCTCCCTTCTGGTTCCTGGGCATCTACCAGCGCCTGCTTGAAGGTCCGTCAGCCCTGCCCATCTATACCCGGCTGGCGGAAACTGGATGTGCGGCCCTGCTCATCACGGTCGCGCTCACCATGCTTGCCTATCCTCTGGCCTACATACGCCGAGCGCGTCAACTGGTGGTTGGCCCCACTACGCACGACACTCGCAGCTGGGTTGCGCGGCCCCTGCACCAACTGCTCCATGTCACACTGCTTCGGCCTCCCGTGTCCCGCGCCGTCTTCCACTTCATCAGCCAAACCATCCTGCGCGTCCAGCGCTATCGCATTTATCTGGTTCTCTACGGAGGAGTCGGACTGTCTGTCGTTGCCACCAGCGTCCTTCGTCTCACGACCACGCACGGCCAAGTCCGCATGGAAATCTCTCCGGACGGCATTCGCGCGGCCGTTGCCATTGTGGCATTCTGGACCATCGCCGGACTCCGCATGGCCTTCGTCTCCCCCGGAAACAGCCAGGGAAGCTGGGTCTTTCGCATCGTTCACGGCAGGCCCCCACTTCTCTCGACCGCCATGCAGCAGTTGCAGGCCGCCAAACTCTGGGTACTCCTTTGGGCCGGGATCGCCACATTCGGCGCGTGTCTCGCATTCCACGCCTTGGCTCCTCCGGATCTCAGGACCTGGCCTGCTACCGCAAGCCTGCTGCTCATCGGAGCCGGTCTGTGCCTGCTTCTCACCGACCTCTTCTTCCTCAACGTCAAGACCATCGCGTTTACCGGTGAACCGGCAAGAGAGCAGTCCAACCTAGCGCTGACAGTGCTCAAATACTTTACCTTCTTTCCCATCATTGTCTGGATCCCAGTCGTCTCAGAACCATGGATCGAAGCAAGCGTCCAACACTTCCTCCTGGCTGCCGCATCCATCCTGGGGGCACACTTAGCGCTCCGCAGCGTCTACCGCCGGATCATCCAGGAACACTGCTGCATGCCTGGACTGGAAGATGACGAGGAAGAGTTTCCCATGAAGCTTGGCCTTCACTACTGAAGCGATCCGGACAAGCTATTTGCTTGGAGAATCAATCTGAAAATGGGTGTGCCGCGCTGTACATGCGTGTTTCGACTGTGATCAACACCTGGAAACGCAGGGGATCGAACTTCGTCAGTTCGCAAATCAACGCGGCTATGGAATCGTCCGCGAATGCGTGGACCACGGGGTGAGCGGGACCAAGGCCCGGAGTCCCGCACTCGATAAGCTTCTGCACGAGGCACATCGGCATCCGTTCGATGTCCTGAGAGAGTGCCTGAGCGTACATCTCCATCGTGATTCTCGCGTTTGCATGGCGAAGTGAATCCTGCACGACCTTCACATCTGCCCCACTGGACTTGAGCAGCGGTGCGTAGGTGTGCCGGAAGCTGCCTGATGTAGGCTCGGGTGCTTGCTGAACTCGGTGGGAGTGCAACCAACAACCTTTCGAAAGATCCTGGCGAAGTAAGCTGGATTACAAAAATCGCACTTATCCGCGACTTCTGAGACGCGACTGTTTGGATCAAGAAGCAATCTTTGCGCACGCTCAATTCGCTTCTCGATTACATATCGCTCGAATGTCATTCCGGTGATCCGTTTGAATGTGCGGCTGAGGTGTCCCTCAGAAACACGCAGAAGAGCTGCGATTTCCTCGATCACGATGGGTTGAGACCCCTCCGGCCATCCGATATTCCTGTGGATATGGGCACGAGCTCGATCGACGAGCTGTTCGTGTTTCCCGGAATTGACCTGTTCGATTTCCGCTGAAAGACGATCTGCACAACTCGACCACAATTCGCCCAGGTCGAAGGTATTCGTCGCAAGCTCAAGACCCTCACATGTATCCCGTCTCCAACGCTCCAGAGCAGCGGGGTCGCATGCCATTCCATGGGCTTTGAAAATAATTGCTCCAACTGCAACAAGAAGGAATTGTCGCAAAGCGATGATACTTCCGTCCTTACTGCTAAGACTTTTGTTAGCTGAGACGAAAATCGAACACAGAGTGGAATGAAAGTATTGCCGATCATTTTGTGCTAGAGCTTCGCATGCCAATGCCACCTGATCCGAGAGGGGCTGCAAGGTAGAGAAGGGCTCCTTATACACGGCGGTATTGGCTTTTGATTGCGCAAGGGCTGCACAAGCCTGCTGATATGAACTAATAAGTCTTCGCCAATCAGGTGCAGGTCGTCCTATTCCTATTCGTATGCTCAGGTTGCATTGCCGATAGATGTAATTCACTATCCTCTTAGCCAAAGAGTGTGCTCGAGCTTCACTTACTGTGCCAGTCCCTTCTCCATTATCGGGAACAAATACGCAGATTTCGCGGCGGTGAAGCTGTATGGCCATCGTATTCATTAGTCTCTTCACCAGATCCTCGATAGCATTTCGAATCCGAGTAAATTCGAGATCGGAGGAAAGGGAATCCGGCTTCAGCGCTGGGTCTTCAGGCAGTCGGACAACCAGTATGCGGTTAGGGTAGGAATTGAATCCCAAAGCGCGAGCGATTTCCCGCAACCGCGTACTTTCATGAACTTGTCCACCCAAGAGAATTTGCGCCATCTCTTGCCGAAGAATTTGCGCCTCATTCAAGCGAAGCTTTTGTGCCTCCTCGGCATTCAAGAGGCGTTTCCATGTTGTAGCGAGATAATCGGCGAATGTGTTGAGAATATTCACGGTGTCCTGAATGTCATCATCCGTCACAACCGGGACCGAATTGTAAGCAGCGCTCAATTGCGCTTTGTCAATCGTTTCTAGACCCCTCACATTGTCGAGGACCTCGTGAAAACCGGCATTATCAGCGTGGGATCTCAGTACCTGCCCTGTAATCAGGGTTGCAATATGGCGTCCCTCACACACAACCGGGACGGCAATATCGACAAGCCCCGCGTGACAGCGATAGACCTCAGGCCGGCCCTCCATACTGACCCTGCATTCAGCTGCTTTGTCCAACAGCGCACAACCTGGTTGCATCATTTCGCAGACTTTTGGCGTCCGACTTGTGTGGTTGGAATGAGCGTACTTAGAGCGCTTACCCGGCAAGGCCGGTCTGGTCCCGGAGACCTGTACCAGATCAGACCCGCCAGGGTCAGTGCTCATCCAAACTAAATCAACTCCGTTGATTGGACAGTATCTATTAATGAGCGCAAAAAAAAGCTGAAAGAAGGCGAGATCTTTTTCGAAGAGCACGGCCGATGAATGCGTGTCGGGATCGGATAATGCATCTAGCCTACTGGAACCTTTCATAATCGTGTGCCTCCGGCAACGAATTCATGAGACGAACGATAGACAGACACTGAGCGCTTCATCGACCTGGGTTATACCTTGCCTCTCAACCGAGAACATTCAACCTGATGACTCCCATCGTCAAATTCTGATTCGACCGAATAGATGTCACACGACCATCGCGATCGCAAGCAACCATGGTCAGCTAACGCGATACTTTGCTATAGCGTCTTCGTTCAACTCCACTCCCAAGCCAGGTTCGTCGGGAATAGAAAGCATCCCCTCCTTCGCAACGAAGCTCTGACGTGTGAGTATTTCGCGGAGACCCGTGCCCTCCTGTGCGACAAATTCACAGATCAAGGCATTGGGAACCGCGTTCAACCAGTGCAGTGCGGCAGCTACATTGACGTAGGTTGTAAATCCATGGTTCGCCACGGAAAGGCCTCGGTCCCACGCCAAGCTGGCAATTTTCATGCCCTCTGTAAAGCCACCGCACCGGGCCAGATCAACCTGAACAATGTCGATTTTTCCGCGATCCATCAGGTCCAGATAGCTCAGGCGTGAACTTTCTTCTTCTCCGGCGGCAATACGCACGTCGGTAGCCTCACTGAGCCGGCGATATCCCTCATAGTCGTCGGGCTTAAGGGGCTCCTCGAGCCAGAAAATGTTGTAGTCGCCAAAAGCGCGCGCTCTCTTGATTGCTGTTTTCGCATCCCATACCAGGCCGGCATCTATCATCAAGTCGGCCTCGTCGCCCAGCCCTCTGCGAGCCTCTGAAACGAGAGCGATATCTGTGCGCTCATCCCCGCCCATGGGAGCCCACCCAAATTTCACGGCATTAAAGCCCATATCGCGGAAGCGCTGGGCCTTATCGCGCGTTGCGGCAGGTGTAGAACCGAAGAGCGAACTCGCATAGCAACGAATCTGCTTATGAAACCCTCCCCCCAGAAGTTTCCACACCGGCATGTCGAGAGCCTTTCCCTTGATATCCCACAGGGCCATATCGATGCCGCTCATGGCGTGTACGGCAATGCCGCGCCGGCCGGAGTAGACGTTTTGCTCGTACATCTTGTACCAGAGCTTTTCTGTTTCGAAGGGATCTTCGCCGACGAGCAAGTGCGCCAGACCAGACGTAATGGTGTGAGAATAGGGTCCCTCGATGACCCCTTTGACTGCTTGGGGGCTAGAGTCTACTTCGCCAATGCCGGTAATTCCGGCATCAGTTTCCACGCGCACGATAATTGCATCCTGACCGCTGTCGCACTGTTCCTTTACTTCGGGTAGACGAAAATATAATGCCTCGACCTTAGTAATCTTCACCTTTCGGCACTCCCTCCCTCATTCAAGAGAAACATCCACTTATGAATCCTCATTTTTCCAAACCTGCCGTCCCCACTCAGCAACTCTGCAGAGTCGATTCCGCTTTGGCGGTACAACACTTCACGATTCAACGGTCCGAGTCTGCGCTCCAGGACACTTACATAATTTTAATGGTTGAACTATGGCCGCATACGCCCAGGATTGTCAAGCACAATCCAATAAAAGAGGCTATTTTCAAGAAAATCCATTGATTATTGGCAAACATTTATGCTTTAATTCATCAAAGTTCGAATTATTGGATACCCATGAATCCAGTTGTTGCAATTGCCGACCGCGGAGATTTGTGCGGAGAGTGCCCCCTCTGGTCTCAGCGAGAGCAAGCTCTTTTTTGGAGTGACATTACGGGGCGAAAGCTGAGCCGATATTCCTGGTCAACCCACAGCCATGAGGTCATTCATCCCGACCTGGAGGTTGGAGGACTTGCCCTCCACGCCTCGGAAGGGTTCGTTGTTGTCAACTCCGAAGGCGCCTGGCTTTGGAATCCGGAGAGCAGGCCCGTTCTGATCCTGGATTCGGTTGAAGGCAGGAAGTGTTCCCTGAACGATTGCATTGCGGATCCACAGGGGAGATTATTTACCGGTTCCTGTTTCTTTGACCCAAATCGTGAAGACTATGATCGAGGGTTTCTCGCCCGCATCGACATCGACGGTTCGACGCATATAGTCGACGAGGGCATCCGACTCGCTAACGGGCTTGGATTTTCCCCGGACTGCTCTACGCTTTACTTTACCGATTCTGCCGATCGAGTCATCTACGCTTACGACTACAGGCCTTCGGATGGGCGCATCAGCAATCGCAGGACGTTTGTCAGGGTACCGCGCAGTGAAGGTATTCCCGATGGCCTGACCGTGGACGCCGAGGGCTATGTTTGGTCCGCTCATTGGTTCGGCGGATGCATTGTTCGCTATGACCCCGACGGCCGGGTACAGCAGATGATCAAAATCCCAGCCTCTCAATCCTCCTCGCTTTCCTTCGGAGGACCGAACCTGGACGATATTTTTGTGACTTCAGCCGGTCTGCCCGACGCCCTATCGCTTGCTCCCCTTGGTTACGACTCTCGACATCTGCCCGCCGGAGGTCAGTTGTTCCATCTGAACTTGGGAATCCGTGGGAAGCCAGAATACGAGGCGCGCATCGTGCCCCCTCCTGCTTGATCGACCTTTCACGTTTGCTGGTGTTTTTCGCGTCTTATGTGGATGACTTAGTGGCATTCAGAAACGTGGTTCGTAACGTTTTCCCTCAGGTTTTGAGCTGCAATAAAAGGAGCAAGGTGTGATTTCCGAAATCGATCGCCGAGAATTCATGGCTGCCATGACTGCCCTTACAGCCATCTCGATTTTTCCCAAGCACTCTCTCGCCGGGATGGCGGAAGATCGACTCCAGTCCGCTCCAGATCAAGTTGAGTACGGTGCAGACTACTACGCGGAGGACTGGCCTGCGGAGAGGGTCGAGACGGATGCCAAACTCATGCAGCAGGCGCACTTCCGCACCGTGCGCATAGCAGATACAAACTGGGAACGGCTTGAGCCTGAAGAGGGACGCTACGATTTCGCCTGGCTGGATCGTGCGTTGGAGATTCTGAATCGATATGGGATTCGAGTAGTGCTGTGCACGTCCTCGTATGTGCCTCCGGCCTGGTTGGTTGAAAAACACCCCGATTTCTACATGGTCAACGAAGCGGGAGTGCACCGCCGTTGGGGCGGCATGGGAATGATGTGCCTGAATAATTCAGTCTATCTGCAATACGTGGCAAAGCTTGTCACAGCTCTTGCCACGCATTACGGTCGCCACCCCGGTGTGATCGGCTGGCAGATTGACAACGAGATGGGATCATGGGGAGGCGAATGTTACGACGAGCACTATTGCGTGCCCAAGTTCCGGCAATATTTGAAGAACAAATTTGGATCGATCGGCGAATTGAATAGGCGTCTGTTTACCGTGTCGTATGGACATAGCTATAGTTCGTGGGACCAGATTCCGCTCCGGTCTACCGTCACAGAAGATGCTCTACAAGCGCCGCTAGTTCTGGAGAGTCAGAGGTTCTTCTCTGCCAATATCAAGAACTTCCTGGCTTTTCAAGCCGCGTTGCTGCGCCAATACACCAGAGGGCAATTCATCACGACGAACCAGCCGGCTCCGTCAAGAAACTGCTTTGATTTTGCGAGTCAGTTGGACTCCCTGGGCCTCGACAGCTATCCGACAGTCGGCGAATCCATTTCGGCAGGCTTCAGTACCGATCTCATGCGCGGATTCAATCGTGGTAAGTCTTTCCCGGTACTTGAGTTCAGATGTGGCACCTACGGAGGCTATACGCTCCTCGATGCGACTCCGCCACCGGGCCTGATTCGTTTATGGGCATGGCAGACGTTGGCGCACGGCGCTGACGGGCTGTTGTTCTTCCGGTGGCGAATGAACAACGGAGGTAGCGAGCAGTATTGGCAGGGGCTCCTGAACTACGACGGAACCCCGGGACCAACTTTTCCAGAGGTCGTGCGCATGGGCGAGGAGTTGCTCAAGGTCGGGCCCAATTTCGTGGGTGCCGAAACGCCTGCAAGCATTGCAGAGATCGTGTCCTACGATAGCTATTGGGCTCTTCAGATAGGAGACGATAAATTCCCCTATTTCGATCAGATCAAGGCTTTTTCGAGCGGGTTCCATCATTGGGGAATGAACGTGGACTGCATCGAACCTGCCGCGGACTTGTCCAAGTATAAAGTTGTGGTCGCGCCCTCACTCCACGTGACCGATGAAGCCATCGTGAAAAACCTCGAGACATTTGTGAACAATGGTGGAATCTTGATTCTCAGCGCGCGGTCTGGCTTTAAGAATCAAGACGATCTTGCGACGCAAGTTCCTCCCGGACCACTGCAGCGGTTGGCCCAGGTGCGAATTCAAAGGTTTACATTGCTTGAAAAGTACGCCGCGCCAAAATGGCTTGACTTCCCTGATGAACAAGGGGGCTACAGACCCAGCCCTGACAACTCTATCAATGCCGTCGCGTCAGAATGGACGGGAGCATACAAGGCCAAAGTATGGGCCGACATCCTTGAGCCTGTTGGCGCAAAGATGCTCTTCAGTTACCAAAAGGACTACTTTGCAGGCCAAGCCGCAGTGACCATTGCGGACTTTGGCAAGGGGAAAGTGATTTACGTTGGGACACTGCTGGAGCCGCGCTTTTATGTCGACCTTGCGCACCAGGCTTGTGTATGGGCGAACTTGGAATCCGGGCCGGAGATGCCCGACGGAGTGGACGCGGCAACCCGCCAAAAAGGGCTCACATCCTTCCTTTTCCTTCTCAATTTCAATAACAGCGAAAAGACCATAAAACTTGCAGGAAAACATCGCGATCTGCTTTCGGGAACGACATTCGAGGGTTCTGTTACAGTGCCCCCACTGGACCTGAGTATTTTGGTCAAGAGTTAGTACCCCGAATGGGTCGCGGTTGATTTGGTTGCGCTGTGACACGCGTGAGTTTTGCGGGTACAGTCAGTGAAATCCTGTCACTCAAAGGTGAAAGCCCGCTGATCACCTGGGATTGGAAACAGAATCGCCAAAGGGCACGGCATCGCGGCGGAACCCGATCGCTGTATGATATGGAGACATAAGGTGGCTAATTACAATGATTTGCCGCCGACAATTCTCGGGTGAATGACCTTCGGGAAAGACGACATCAATGCCAAAGATTCGATTCTCCCATCAACATACACTTCAGATTCTGCAACTGATCCGAGCTAAAGGATCGATCGCCCGCTCCGATGTGGCGGAGAAGACTGGCGACAGTACGTTTCTGATCTCCAAGATCTTTGATGAGCTCCTAGAGCGAGACTTCATCACCGAGGTCGGACGCGGCGACTCGACAGGAGGACGCCGTCCCACTCTTCTGTCACTCAGGCCCGGCCTTGGCCGCTTGATTGGAATTCATTTTGGAACCGTGAATTTACGCATTGCGATTACAGACTTCAGTGGCAACACAATCGCATATAGCCATGGCCTAAGCCGGGCGGAAGAAGGACCGAGTGTTGCAATTCCTCACCTGATGGAATCGATCGACCAAATGCTGGATGCAAACGGGATAGCCTATTCCGACCTGAACGGGATTGGCATCGGAATCTCAGTAGTGATGGATCCAGAGGGAGTCGTTCTCTATTGGCCACGACTTTCGCGCTGGGCCAACGTGCCGGTTAAGAAGATGATTGAGGAGCGGTATAAGACCTTGGTTGTTCTTGACGATTCCCCGCGCACCGCAGCATTGGCCGAATATCACCTTGGCGGCGCGAATCAATCAAAGAGTTTTGTGTTCATCGCGATCGGCGCCGGAACAGGTGCGACCCTTTTCCTCAATGGAAGTCTTTATCGAGGCGTTGGCGGTTTCGCGGGGGAGTTCGGCCATATCTCAGTTTCAGAACGCGGCTCGGTATGTTCATGCGGAAATCGGGGCTGCCTTGAAACTGTGGTCTCAGCTTCAGAATTGATTCATCGGGCTCGCCAGGGCCTGGCAAGAGGGTTGAGTAATACGCTCACGCAGATGTCGAAAGGGGTTCCAGATAACATTACCGTAGAGATGCTGGCAAAGGCGGCGCTTGAAGGAGATCGATTTGCCGTGCGACTCCTGACTGATACGGGGGTATATCTAGGTCGAGCTATCGTCAGCCTTGTGAACCTCTTGAACCCCGATTTGATCGTGATCGGCGGCGGCATTGCATCAGCGGCAGGTGAACTTCTTTTGCCGGAGATTGAACGTGTGGTACGAGAGACTGCAATGATTCATTCCGCCAAGCAAGTGGAATTGCGTTTGTCCAAATTAGATGAGAAGGCCTCGGCGATTGGAGCAACTCTGCTTGTGGCTGAAGGGGCATTAGAAAGATTATTTCTGCGTAGCTGGGATGAAAGCGAGCGGTTGAAGACAAGCACACGACATAAGAGAATGCCGCACAGGAGTGACAGAGGCGACTGAAGCACTGCCTACTTCTGCAACCAATGGATTGAGTTCCAGAATCTGATTCTCGTACGCCAAAATCAACGCTGGTTAGATATCTTCAGCAGGGGATGGCGTTGGGTTTGGTGCAGGTTCCTGCGAAAGCAGGATGGCCGCAACGATGGCCAGCATGACGCCCACACTCTGCTGACGCGTAAGCCTCTCGTGTAAGGCCAGCACGGCAAACGCCACAGTCGGGAGCGGAAAGAGTGAGATTAGAGAAATGACAATTGAGGCCTTGCCCCCGGATTCCAAGGCCAGAAAACTAGTAAGTACGCCTCCACCATTCAATGCGCCGCCGATCGCCGCCAGGCAGAAGACTGTTACTGGCAGATGCCATGAAGTTCGCAGCACTATGTACAATATTGACGAAATTGTAATCATTGCACCTACAAACCAAAGAAAACTCAGCTCGCTGGATATCCGATTTGTAGACAGCTTCTGTGTGATGCCGCTAATACCCCAGAAAACCAGAGCTAGCGCAGCATATAGCAACCACACTGGGAACGAAGATGCGGTCATTATCGCCTCCTATGCTGATAGCAGGTAAATTGCGCCAAGAGCTAGACCAAGCCCGAGCCATTGCAGCAGGCTGATACGCTCGCGCAACACGGTAACCGCAAGAATCACGGTGACCACCGGGAAAAGTGCGGTCGCAGGCACCACGATTGAAGCTTGACCACCAATTGTCAGTGCATGGAAAAAAGCGATATTGCCGACCCCGCCCAAAATCCCCGTTAGGAACGCCCATGCGGCACCTGAGAAACGATGCCGTCCTGAAGTGATTCGTGGGGAATGAAGCACGAAAGGGATCAGGGGCAGGAGACCAATTGTAAACAGTATCTGATTTGTATAGGCATCCACCCGAGTTGAAATAATCTTGGATACAGCGCCCCACGCTCCCCACAGCAGCAATGTGAGCAAGGAATAAACCAGCCAGGCAGGCATACCAAGGAAGGTTGCAGTCTGCGAGCGGAGACTCACCGGAATGAGCTGACTCGCCGGCTCAGGAAGCTTCTGGGACATATAAGTGTCACTTCATTGAGATGAATGCAATTAGATACAAACAGCGATGGAAGCTGTGCATAGCTCCTACTTCGAATTAGTCGCCATTCAAGGAATGCTCGTACGCAGCCTAGTAGCCCGGATACCCATCACCATACAAACCATTGAAACCGAGCGCAAGTGGACGCAAACAATATGCTCCACAGCGGGAACCTCTAGCGACATGGCAGAATTGAGCGTCCGACTCAATACCGTTTTCGAACGCCTAAATCATGAGCACAGCCTTAATCAGCCCCGTTTCGCGATTCCGTACGGCGTCGTAGGCCAACGAGCCCTCGTCGAGCGAGAATCGGTGGGTAATTAGGCTTTTCAAGTTGAGGGCTCCAGAAGCAACCAGCGCAATCACATCTTCCCATCCAGTGCGATCACTCAAGGCGCCGAACACAACCAAGTCCTTGAGTATGATCTCATTCATATCGAACTGCCTAAGCGCCTGTTCGTGAACTCCAAACAAGAGGACACGTCCACAGGGGCGGACGGCCTTGAATGCGTGCAGCGTGCTGGCCGACGTTCCCGCACAATCGATGACAACGTCATACTTGAGATCGGCTGCGGAGCTGCTTGCGGCATTGTCGATGTACTCATCCGCCATATTTAGGCCTTTCGCCACCGTCAGTCTGGACTCTAATGCCTCGCAAAGCGCCACATACCCTGCGCCGAGGATTCGGACCAATTGACAGGCGATCAGACCGATGGGACCACTGCCGATGATGAGGACACGATCACCGGCGTGAATGCCGCATTTGTGGACCGCATTCCACACCTCCATGTCGAGTATTGCGGCCTCTTCGAACGAGATGGAATCGGGGATGAGATAGGCATTTCTCTCAGGCACCATGAGATAGTCCTGACAACCACCATCATGATTGATGCCAAACTCAAAGCCTTCAGCACAGAACTGCGTCCGGGTTTTCAGGCAGAGATCGCATCGTCCGCAACCAACTACGGAGTCGACTGTAACTCGATCGCCCGGACGAACCCGCTTAACCCCAGTGCCGACATCGAGGATTTCGCCTGCCAGTTCGTGCCCCAGGATCATGGGCGGATTGGCTCCTTCAAAGTTGCCCTTGAGGATGTGAATGTCAGTACCACAAATCCCCACCGCCTTCATTTTGACAAGAACCTGATGTTCGGGAATAGAGGTACGCGTATACGATTTCCGCTCTAAAGTGACACCTTTTGGACCTTGCCAGATAAGTTGTCTCATATCGATTAACCGAGACTATCTTAACTCATTATTGGAATAACAGCCACGAAAAAATCGAAATAAGGTGCGTTATTTACGGAATTGTCCGAGATATTCCGAGAACATCTATATTTAACGAGGATAAGTTGTCTTGAGACAACACAGGCTCAACTTCGCATCCCCGGCCTACATCCGAGGTACGTTGATCCTGAATGCCCGGAGGTGTCTCGCACTCTGGCGATTGCCTCAAAGTCAGTTGCGCAAAGTAGGCAACGAGACTTGGAGCGGCACTCGATCATGCCCCAAAACGGCGATGCGATGGCTGAATCGGGCCACAGGGATTAGGGTTGCAATGATCGCGGGCTCAGCTGGGCCTTACGATCATTTCCAAAGAGGTAAGGATTCCATGCTCTCGACAATTTCGGTTTTCGTTATCACACCTCACACGAACCCTCATTTCAGGAGATGAGCACCTCTATCCATTCCAGAGGCTCGCCCGCTGAATTCCGTATCGGTACGCGTAGTTTCAGTTGACCGTCTTCAATCGTAGTGCGGCTTTGGGTGACAGAATCTCTGAGGTAGTGGCTGTGAATCTCAGCGCGCGTTCCTTGCTCGCGGTGAAGGACAATCTCGGCGTCGCCGTACGGCACAACTGCGAGCCTGCTGCAGCGGGAGAGGCTCTCAGAGGTTTTGGAAGAGACAACCACGGGCACGCCGCAGCGAATGATATCCCTGACACGCGAATCGATAATCTTCGGCTGCATCAGCGAATTTTCTTCGCCGGGAGCAATGGGTCGATAAGCAAGCATCACAAGACTCCCGTCTTCAAATCTCGCCCAGGAGCGAGCATGCGCGCCAAGAGTTGGCGCTTCAGGGATGGTATCCAGGGGCAAAATCTCAAAGGTGCTAGCGGGGCGCAACGTCTTGGCAATACCGTTGTACCTCGCGATGAGTGCAGGAGTGCTGGCCTCGCCTTGTTCGTCGCCTTGAAAATCGTTGAGCGAACCGATCGTACCCATCGCCGCAGAATCGAACCAGATATTCGGCGCGCTGGCCCAGTCGTATCCAGATGAACCGTAGGTTGGAATCCCGAGTGGCGCCAGCAGGCTGCTGAAAAAGAAGCGTCGGTTGGCCTCGAGATCGTACTCCCCAGCGGCTGCCCACAGATCGTCTGGACTATGCAAATCGAAATAGTCGAGGAAAAGTGGAGATAAGTTGTAGTACATGACCACCAAGTCTGGATTCTCCTCACGCATTGCCTTGATGACAACGTCCAGGCCTTTAAACATAAGCCGTTCACCGGCCCAGTTTTTATCACGCGGAGCAGCAACGCTGACGGCAGGCAATTCATAGCCGAAGTCGAACTTAAGCAGGTCCGGCTTGTATCTGCGAACAAAGGTTCGCGCGATTTCTGCGAGAACCTTTGCTACGATCGGCTGGGTAAAATCGAGGATATAGTATTGGGAATTGACCACATAGGGCTTTCCGTCCGGCAACTGTAACATGTTTTCTTCGGTCAACCCAAGATCAGAAGGGCGCTCACATCGCATAAGAGCTGCCCACATGCCAATCCGATATCCGTCGGCCCGCAACTGATTGAGAAATTGCTCGAAGTGCGGAAGCCTTGCGGCCGAATGTACCAGGCTTCCATAGGTTCCTTCCCACTTATCATCAAAGGAAATAAGTCCGGCTTTCATGCCAGACGCCTTGAGCTCTTTGTATAACTGATTCAGAAAAGCTTCATCCAGATTCTCTCCTCCCTTGTTTCGGTCCACCTGCGCACCCCAGGTACAGAATTGCGGAGTAAGGGCAATTGCTGTCTTACGCGCGGAGTTATGGTGTCGCTGGATGATTTTCGCCTGAACCAGTTCCTCATAGTATCGGGCGATTGCCTGGTAGTAGTCCGGCGCGATAGTCCAGAGGAACGTCGCACCGAGCGATAGATGCCCAGGACCCCGAAGGTGCTTCCAGAGATCGCCTCGATAGTCGATCCATGGACTACATTTCCCTTCGTGCAGTTGCAGGAATAGGTCTCCGCCGGGAAGGTCGGCCAGCCCACAGACGAATGCGTCCGATTTTCCCTCGGTATACATATTCCGTTCCCCACCGGACCTATCTATGCTGAACCCGCAGAAATAATGCACGGGCAGTCCCCATTGTTGCGACAGTCCGGGGTTGGAACCGCCCCGGCCCAGCCACACACTCTCGTCGAGATGCTCAGACTCACCAATAATTGGACTTACCGAAGAACCTGAGAAGATCCCGGGCGCGACAAGATAGGATGACTGGAGGGAAGGTACGGAATTAGTTCCACTTCCTTGGCCAAAGTAATGAATACTTACAATATCGTGTTCAGTTGGCACTTCAAAGACGATGGGGTCGGTCCAGATGCCATGCTCGCCGAAGCGCCAAGTCATCGACAAGCCCGAGTTCCCGTTGACGCCTTCGTACTTGAATGTTATTCGACCAGGCTCAACGTCATGTCTGGATGGCCTGCCCGGAATACATAGCCGGGAAGCAGGTTGACCAACCGTTGCAACAATAACTGCCGGCTGAACCTTCCCACTCACGATAACTCGGCTCCTCGAGTCGCAAAGGTGAAAGGTATCGTCGGATTGAGTGTATCTCCAAGAGTACTTCGGAGACTTGACCTCAACTCCATCGTCAGTGCGAGTTATGGAGGGAATGGCAGAATCGGCCACCAATCTGCTCGACGCCGCCGTGAGCAGAGCTCCGGTGGATACCTGCACAAAAGTGCGCCGGTTCATCGAGTTCAATTCTCTTCCCTTTTGGAACTGGTCCGATGTTGCTCAGCATCGCTTAGCCAAACCGTAACCGGCCCCAATAGTCCTGACTTTAATAGGGGCGAGTCCGACTTGTAAGGCTTTACGGTGGTGAAGGTGTAGTTTTTTGCATCCGGTTGCAAATCGCCGATGAGCCGGTTGACCCATACATTGGTTACCTTGACCGACACTTCATTGGTGCCCGGCTTCAAGGCGGCGGTAGCATCCACAGAATAGGGCGCATGCCAAACGATGCCCAGTTGCTTGCCGTTCAGCGTGACCTCGGCCAAGTTTTTCACATCGCCGAGGTCGATCAAAATGTGCCCGTTCTTGTTGAACCATTCGGTCTTTGCCTCGATGGTCGTTGTGTAGGTTCCAGTTCCGGAGAAGTACTTCACGCCGGCGTCGGAGTTGTCGGTCCAAGACGACAACTTTCCCAAGGTGATCGAGGGCGGCGCTCCACGATCCGGCGGGAAGCTGACCTGCCACGAGCCGTCTACGGTCGCAAGTTTCGTCTCAGTTACCGCGGGCAGTGTGCGCGATGTCTTGGTCGTTGCATTACGGAACACAACAAAAACAGTGCCCCACGGTTCCAAGTGCAATGGCACGGTGGTGCGGCCCTCGGCGATCTTGAACGACACGGGCTCTGATTTTCCAGTGTCGGCGTGCCACAATTCCGGCGCCCTTCCGGTTACGCGGAAACTCGTATCCACCGTCTCCTCACGGTCATTGCGATTATCCACAAAATAGAGATCGCCTTCCGCCAGCTTGCGGTGGACAAAGAGAAGGCGGGCGTCGCTCTCCGGCTTGGTGTAATCGAAGTCCGGCGCCACCTGCAGCGCGGCAAAGACTTCCTTCAGGCTCTGACCTGCGTACACGATGCCTTTACCCACCTTGTGCGTGCCGGTTCCGTCGCCAAAGAGCTCGCTGTTAAGTCTTTTGAATTCCGCCTGGTCGTCGGCGAGGCTTGGATCGTCGGTTGGCTTCGGTCCCGCAACAGCGGCGCCATCGGCCACCAGCTTGTGAATGGCGCGCAACACGGGCAACGACATGTGTCGGCTATAGGGATCGAGCCCCAGGACACGGTAGTTCATGCCACTTGGCGTGACAATGCGGCCGCCGACTACGCTCAGTTCGTGGATGAGACCATCGGCATTAATGTAGTCGAATCCGTAGCCATCCGGTATGCTGGGCGGCTTATCTGCAAAGATCGCGGTCAAGTTGGAATCTTCGCCGTAGAAGTAGAGCAAGTCCGCACCGAAATGTCCCTGCTGCAACAGATAACTGCTGCGCGCAAGGTAATCGATCCATGGACCGGCCTGTTCCGCCCAGGTCTCATTGCGGTTGAACCACTGGCCGAAGGGTCCGAGTGCCAGTCCTGGTGCTTTGCCAACCAGAGGCTGATGCGCCGATTCGTGAATCACAAAGCGGTTGATGCCGTTGAGAAGTTCCATGTCAGCGGTCGGCTTTAGCGTCGCGGGCGACCATGCCCAGGGCGCCTCAGACGCTGTCATCGACTCGGCCGCGGCAATATTTTGTCCGTAGATATGCGCAACCGATGCTGACTCGCGATCATCCGCGTTGAAGCCGAATTGTTCATTGTTAACTCCGGGCGTCTGGGTCCACATGGCGCTCATGGGAACCTCATTGAACTTCTTCACTTCCATCCCATCGGCCACAAAGGCGCGTCCGGACTCGTGCGATTCTCCGTAATGGCCTAGACCCCGCTCATGTAACGCTGCCTCCAGTTGGCCGTAATGCTCGTTGGCGATCAGATCGCCGATTGTTTTTCGGAAGTCCCACAGAAAGCCGTCGCTGGCTTCGGCACTTTCGATCACTTGCCCGGTAAGAACAGGCATCCAAGGTAGAGGATCGTATCCGCGAAGCTTTTTGAACTGGGCAATCATGTTGTCGGTCCAGTTTTGCGACCCAGCCTCCCAACTATCGTTGATGATGTAGCGGATTCCCCGCTTACCCATCATGTCTGCGCCCACCGTCTCCTTGTAGGTGTTCAGATAGGTGTCGAAGTATTTCTTCACAAACCTTCTGTCGAGTTTGTCGACCTCGAGTCCGGTCGCCTCGGCGGTTGCGGGTTCGTTGATAATCCCCAAAAGAGAATAGCCGAACCGCAGTACGACCCAATCGCCCTTTGGGGGCGTCCAATCGAGCGTTCCATCCGGGCGCATTTTCGAAGTCAGGTCGATGACATCGGATTTTTGAACGGCATCGCCTGCGGCGACTGCGGGCGTCGCGAAACCATAAAGATCTGGCTCCGGAGTAAAGGCAGCCTTCTCTTCAAAGCGGTTGACACGCACTCCCGGATGGAGCACCAGCTCAGCAATCTCATAATCGGTGGGAGGGGAGCCGACTTTGATTCCAAGCGACGCATACGATGCCGGATCAAGGGTGATAACCCATGTGGGGATAGGTGGAGGTGGCATCCGCTTGAATGTGACGCGGAAATACTTCGCCGTTACCGCGGGGAAAGATATTGTACGCTCGGGTGCGCTGCCGCCAGTGAGCTTTACGACGAGGCGAAAAGTTTGCCCGTCATCGCTGGCCTCAAGGGATTTCTCAGGTGTTGCGACACGGGCAATGAGACCCGAAAGGTCGTCTGAATCCTTGGTGACCCATGTTATGGAACGGATCGTTTGGGGCGTTGGGAACTCGTATTGAATCCAGGAACTCTCGCCGATTGGCGGCATTGGCAGCCTGGTCGTCCTTTCCAGGTCTCCGTCGCTCAGCATCGCCACATCCGGTGAGCCGGCGCTGGCGGTGATCTTGGCGTGCAGCGATCCGAAAGGAACATCGCTCGAGGCCCTGCGATAAGCGACGACAGCAGCATCGGCGTAGAACTGCGGAATCGGCGTAGAGCCCGGCGGAGGCTCGTCGTAACGGATGCCCATGTTCTGAATCGCCCCGGTGTTGACGGGGGGATGAGCCAGCGTGCCCGTGAACGGCTTGCCGCCTTCGACATAAGTCTCGCTCCAGACATATTTCTTCATTCCCTCCGATCCAGGGACCCAGGGACCGCCAGACTCACTCCAGCCCGGGGATCCTGCGATTGCTTCTTCCATGCCCAACTGATCGGCGAGGGTAGTCGCGTATTTAAACGCATCCTTCCACTCCGGGGTCATGTAAGCAAGGCGTTTGTTAACCACCTGCGGCGTATCCAAGTAGGCGTCGAAGTTTTGGAATCCAGCTATACCCACTCTGTGCATCCACTCCAGGTCAAGCTTGATTCCTTCCTTGGTGATGTTTCCGTTCATCCAGTGCCACCAGACGCGGGGACGAGCACTTTGCGGCGGATTTTCAAATCCCTTTTCGAGCGGATCGGGTTTGCTCTGCGCACCCGTCACAACCACGCCAAGCAGGAATGCCAACCCTACCGAGACTAACTTCAACCCAGAGTTCATTGCTTGCATCGCTTTCACTCACGTGCTTGTTGTTTGCTTCTTAAGTTCGGAGAATCGATGGCGGACTCGGAAAGGCAAAGCGTTTTCTGTGGGAATACGTATTTTGCGATCCGACGTCGCTGCTCTGTATCAAACGCCGGTCTCCAACCGCCAGGAGCGAGAAGACACAAACCTCGTGCTCAACCTCATTCCCTTCGGGAGCTCAACCTCCCCAAGAAGGGAGACCTTGGGTGCGTCGATTATGTGAATCTGCCGGAGCTGTCGCTGCCAGTTCGCTGAAGGCCTCACGGTGCGCTGACATGCCTTCGGAAGACCATCATGAAAACCGGAAGGAGATGTGCTCTCGCCCATGCCGGCGAGTATCTCCATACGACGGAACCTATTGTCCCTCCCACGCAGGATTGGACCAAGGCGACACGCCGGTCGCGCTGGTCGCGCGAACACGATAAGTGGCGTGATGCGCAACCGACGCCTGTTCGGAGAAAGCCGCCGCAGGAGCTTTGACCTCGCCAACTCGATGCCATGGACTAAAGTCATCGGAGCGCTCCACCTCGAACTTCAGCGCGCCGGCGCTTGGCTTCCAATGAAGCTTAATCTGCTCCCCACTTCGTTCCGCAACCAACTCACCTGGGGTTAACGGAACCTCGGACCAATCAAGAAACTTGGCGTCGGCCACCGCCATCACACTGTCTTTCAAGGGCACTCTCACGGTTCTCTTAGTCTTGTCAGCCCAACTCAACGACTGGATATCCCCGGTACGGATGTCCATCAACACGGGATGAGTGATTTTCTTGTCCTCGATCGTCATCTCCGTCATTACGGGTTTCAGAGCGTCTTTTGGGTCTGCTACGATCGCAAGCCAATATGCGAAGACTCGACGCCCAGAAACGCGGTCGCGGAACCAGAAGTCTCTGAGTTCGCCATCGGCATATGGCTTCACCGGCTTGAGAGCATCTTCGCCACCAGGGTCACGAACGGTCTGGCCGAAAACTGCCGAGAGATTCTGAAATGCGAAGAATGCCTCGCGAGGCCGGAATGCGTCTGGACCTTGGGTGTCGCCCTCCAGAATTCCAAGTTGGTTGTCTTCGTTGCCGTCGGTGCTGGGCATAAACACCCAGATGAAGCCCCTGATGTTATGAGCTAACTGCTCAAGGTAGAAACGTGGAAGGTAACGGGCCTGAACCGATTGGTTTGATCCCGCTGCCTTCGGGTCGACATTCCATTCATTGAGCCAGAATTCCAGATCGGAGCGGATGCCCGGAATCGCCTTAACTCCGTTACGGAAATCCACTCCGCCGTAGAGTGGATCGATCTCTTCCGGCGGCCGACCGGCTCCAAACGGACCACCGGGGTACCGGTGATACGGCATAATGTCGACTTTGTCTGGACAACCCGCGAGGGCGCCCTTAACAAACTCAGCCTTGGGATCGGCGAGCCCTCCAAACATGACCTTGGCGTCAGGATTGGTTCGATGAACGGTGTCTGCGAACTTGCAGAAAAGGCGTCCATAGGGCGCTCCGTTCCCATCGGCATTTGGGCGCCAGTAACCAATGTCTTCTTCATTCCACAGTTCCCAATGGCTTATTCGACCTCTATAACGGTCGACCATGAAGCGTGCGTAACCCAGAAATGCATTGATCTGCTCGTCTGTCTTCGGGCCAAAGAAGATTGGATTTATCGAGTTGTCGCCGGGTCCAATTCCCGGGGGCGGGAGCGTAACGCGGTCGGGACGTTTGGACTTGTCTTCCTGATAGAGCGGATTTGAGTATTGCAGTTCCACTTCGATGGATACGCGATTGTCGAGGAGAGAACGAATCGCTTCGTCAGCGCCCACCGGAACTGCGTAGTGACCTGGCGTTTGTTCGACCCAATCCCAGCTAACTTGCTCGGAAGAGTTCTCATATTGGCCGATTCTTACCCACTTGGCGCCTGAGTCAAAAAGCGGCGTCCATGTCTTCGTCCACGGCATACGAGGCTGCCGGGGCAAATCGAGGTTCACGCCAAACCCATCAAGTAATTGGGTAGAGCTGCGCCGGGGAATCTTCCCCGGCACGGCTTGAGCAAACCCCAACTGAAGGCACAAAAGAAGTGCCAGGTGCGCAGCGTATTTCGTCTTCATCCTGTCTCTCCAGCGGGATTCAGCCGATTGCATTTCAGCGTTAACCAGCCCACCCTTCACTAAAACTCGAATTTCAATGCCGCCTGTCCAATCCTCGGAGCACCCGATCCTGTGATGAGGCCGAAACCGGCACCATTATCGACATTGCCGGACGGATTCGCGAACTGTGCGTGGTTGAACGCATTGAACAGTTCGAAGCGGAACTGGAGTGACATGGCTTCTGTGAACTTGGTGTTCTTTATAAAGCTTAGATCTGTGTTGTCTAAGCCTGGCCCGTGGAAAAAGCGCAACTTGGAGGTGCCAACTTGACCGATCGGGCTGGGACTGAACAAGGCTGTGTTGAAATACGGCTTCCCTGATCGAGGATTGGTGAAGTGTAGAGGTCCCGGTGTGTAAACGGGAGTATCCGCGCCCGAACCCGCTCCGGCGCCCTGCGTGCCCAATAACGAATGATCGTCGGTCTCGATGAGAGAAATGGGGAGGCCAGAGGCAAAGTGGGTGATTCCAGCGATTTCCCAGCCACTTGTGAGCCGGCTCTGCCAATACTTATCGAGAGGGAGTTTGTACTCATAACTGGCGACAAAGTTGTGAGGGTCGTCGAATGAAGAGAGAGCGTGATTCAGTTTTGGATTTACCGGATTGATCATCTCAGAGAAGCCGGAGCCGCTGTCGATTGATTTGCTGAATGTGTAGCCGGCAAGGAACTGCAGTGGTCCACTTTGGTGTCTCCAAGACGCCTGGAGAGAATTGTAGTTTGAATTTCCGATTGTCATGTAGAGCCCGTCGCTCGTAAATGAATAACCAAGAGGTGATCGAAGCCCCTTATAGGTTGTCCCATCGGCCGCAGTGTAGACGGTATCTTCACCAAACGGACCGCAGGTGGGGCTGCCACTGGCTACTTCGCTGGTTTGACTGAGGCTCATACACAAAGCGGCACTACCCACGTTGGCTTCGACATTGGTAATGAGAGCGTGCCCTTCCGATCCCACATACCCCACCTGGACGAGGTTCTTGGCGCCGATTTGGCGCTGAATCGATAGATTGTACTGGTTGGTGTATGGAACGCGGTCCTTGTACCAAAAGCCGGGGGTGCTTCCGATTGGCTCGAACAAAGACCAATTGACCGAAGTATCGGGGTGGCTCTGTGAGACGGGAGCCGGGAAGGGCACGGGAAAGGGCTGCGGATGAGCGAAGCCCGTGGGGCGATCGATAAACGGAGTGCCAAACAGTGATGGAGTCCCGAGGGAATACCAGTCGCCAAAGGGTGCGGATCCGATCTCGTTGTTTGCCAACTCTTCTTCAAACACGGTGTAAAAGATCCCAAACCCTGCGTGGATGCTCGTTTGGCCGGACGACCCCAAGAGACGCGCCAGGATGCCCTCGGACGCAACTGGAGAATATGCGATACCGAGTCGCGGAGCGAAGTTATCATAGTGGGCTGGCGCCATGCTGTTTGGAATGCCGGGATCGCCGGGGAATACAAACCCCTCAGGTGCTCCAGGAAATACCTTCGACTGTAGACCTGGGACGATGGTCGGAACCTGCCCATTCGCCTCTGACCATGGTTTGGGAACATCCCAACGCACGCCGTAGTTTAGAGTCAGGCTAGGCAATATACGCCAGCTATCCTCACCGAATACCCCAAAATTGGGCGCGTGCATGTGCAAGGGCATCTGCTGGCCCTGGGAGTACCCGCCAGGGGCGCCTAGAAGGAAGTCGGCAATATCAACGCCGGTCTCATTGCCAGGAAAAGCGAACTCACCGTTGTTTGCGCCAAACAGCTTGTTAATGATTTGATCATCATGCAGCACGCCGCCAAGTTTGATCGAGTGTTTGCCTTTGATGATGGAAAAATTGTCGCTGAGCTGGATGTTGGTATTGAAACGAGATCCAAGGAAGGAAGGCACACCAATCGAAAAATTCTGGAAGCTTAGCGGCGGCAATCCTTCGAGAGAGGGATTTGTCACCACGATACCTTCAGTAGTCGAACCAGTTACAAATCCCAACGAGCTGAGCTTAACGGTCGAGGAACCGCCAGGAACTGTGAGCGACGTCAAATGCATGACGTGCACCCGGAGCTCATTCAGAACTGTTGGGGTAATTGTCTTTGTATCTCCAACATTGAACATTGTCGAAGTGCTATCGCTCGCGACGGGAAATCCGGGCAGGTTGTTGCCGCCAAACGGGGACAGTAGGTTCGAGCCCTCATCGTAGTAGTATGCCGAGATATTTCCCAGCAGCTTGCTATCGAGATCCAGACGCACAGCACCTTCGTTATCCGTTATCCTCTGCTTCTCGCTAGACGAACTGAAGTAATTCTGACCTGGCAGGGTATTGGGAATAGAAGGCAAAATGTTCGCTGAAATCGGATTGAAACTTGCCTGTGGGATTTGGGCGTTGGGGAGCACACAGACAGTGTTGGACGTGCAACCGGCGGTGTAGTAAGGCTCGCCTGCAGTCACCGTGTAACCGAGTTGCTGAGAAAGCAGCCCGGCCCAGTAAGAGCCGTTGACCGTCCCGGTGAGTTGACTTGCGACAGCGGAGAAATCTCCAGTTCTCTCTGCCGCAGAAGGAACAAAGACTTCTCCGTCACTCTGGCCTTGAATATTTCGAGTTCCCTGATAGTCGGCGAAGAAGAAGAGCTTCTTGGGAACGATTGGCCCCCCGACTGTTCCACCAAACTGGTTCTGAATGTACACAGCTGTACTACTGGCGAAGTACTGCGTCGCATCGAGGTCGCTATTGCGCAGAAAATCAAATCCAGATCCGTGGAACTTATTGCCTCCCGATTTGGTGGCCACATTAACCTGTGCGCCGCTGTATTCACCATACTCGGCGTCGAAAGTGTTGGTGATGATGCGGAATTCGGCAATCGAATCCAGATTGGGAGTGATTGCAGGTCCCATAAACTGGCCCTCTTCGACGTTGCCCCCATTCACCATGAATGCGTTGGTCGATTCGCGCCCGCCGTTGACCGAAATGCTGCTCGCTTCGCCTGAGCTCTGAGGCACAACACCTGGCTGCAGCGAGAGCAAGTCCGTGTAGGAACGGCCATTGAGGGGCACGCTCTCCATTCTTGTATCGCTAATGACCTCGCCCATTTGTGTACTTGCCGTCTCAACCTGCACAGGCGAAACGTTTACCGTGACTTCTTGCACGTCTGTCTTGAGTTTGAGGGCGACATCGACAATCCTGACCGTGTTCACGTCGATAATCAAGCCTGACTCGCGCTCATCGGCGAACCCGGCTTTTCGAATCTCCAGGTCGTAGTGGCCTACGGGCACTGCCGGAAACGCGTAAGCGCCCTGATCATCGGAGGTAGTGCTCTGTTGAACACCCTTATCGACGTTCAGAAGCACTACCGTTGCACCAGGCACACTCGCTCCTGAAGGATCTTTTACCGTTCCGGCTACACGTCCATAAACATCGGCCCATGTTGGTGTCGCTGCAATAAGTAGCAAACCCAAAACCAGAGATAGCACCTTGCCACGATTTGAGGTGAAACCGACGGGGGCACATAGAAAGTCTCTTGTTTTTGCTAAAGTAAACACGGAATCCTCCACAAATGATGTCGAGTACGGAAAATAGTGACCCGAATCTCGGAAAGTCAACTCGAACATCACAAACTTCATGCGATAAACTCTAGAAGTGTGGAGTTAGATTTCCAATTCACTTTACCGACATTTTGAGTCTCTAGCTGATCAATTTTGGGGATGCGTCTCCCACAGGCGAACACTTTGGATCTTCCCCCGTGCAGTTGATCGGTACCGTCCTTGCCGAGGAAGACCCATGCCTCATCCAAATGCCATCCGGAGGCAAAATGAATCTTAAGGCTCGCAAAATTCCCTTTTGGAGCGAGATGAGCCAGATCCTGGATGTTGGCGATGCCTTTGGGGGTGGTTGTTTGCCTGTTAATGTGCCGCTGGACGATCGAAGAGCACAGGAAAAGCACATCGTGCGGAGACGAATGGCTCACTTCTCCGCTCTCCTAGACTTGCTTGAGTGCCCTCTATTCGAGACGAAAGTACGGCTTTCTATTCCATGCAGCGCTAGGTTCAGCCATATCATTGGCATTTCTAAGAATGGGACCGGAATTCAGTAGGAGGGCAATTCTCCTACGCGAATCGTGACACCGTGCGGCGGACTTTTGAACGGGTTGAGCAGAGGTATAATATCGCGTTATTGCTCCTGAGCAAGTTGCAATAGGTGGTTCACAAGCCCTATTCATAGCCCCCCATTTTCGGGGGCCTTTTGCGGCAAAATCGCCTTCGAGCAGCTAGTCCACATGGTTTTTCAATGTGGGTACAGTTGACCCGCCCAGTCGATATCCCTCCATTGAAGCCCTGCAAAAGAAACATGCGACAATAAAACATACAATGTACAAGATAAAGTAACAATACAATAGAATTAAAATCAATATAGGGGTATCGACATGCCAGCAACCATCGATAAGGTGCGCACACTTTGTTTTGCCTTGTTTCTTTTGGCCAGCTATTCTCTCCAGGCACAATTGGATGGCCGGGGCGCGGAGCTGAAGGGAAAGGTCCTGTCGATTGGCATCAACGCCGACGGCTCCTACTCCATATCGCATTCCGGCATGCCGGGTACAGTGCTGCGCTCCGATGTAGGGGCCAACGTAGACTCCAAGGTGCTGCAGTCATCGGAATATCCGCAACACAAGACCGTGCAATCTGACTTTAATGACCAATTCGGTTCAGGGTCGCAGTTGACTGTAACACACACTGGACTTGCAGGCGCGCCCGATCTGGTCTGTATTCTCCGGCTGTATCGGGATCAGGCATGGGGCGATTTACAAGTCAAGGTGGTCAATACCACGGATAAAGTAATCACCGTTCAGGCGGTCCGCAGCATTCAAGCGCAAGACGCTCCAGTCTTAAATCTGAATGGACCTGCTTCTGCTGACCGCATTTTGTCGGACAGCTACAGTGAGGATAGGCCACAACTCGCGATTCGTGACCTAGGCACCGCACCGGGAGGAATGCACCGGGCCGTGGGAAGCCAGCTAATCTACAACCGACAGAGTGGCGAAAGTCTATTCCTTGGCGCACTCACCTCCGACCGGCTGTTGACTATCTTCCACTTGAAAGAGCAAAACACAGGCGCAAACGCGACCGTTCTTTCGTACGAAGCCGTGGCAACGGGCACGACTGAAATCATGAAGGGCGAGTCGCTCAGGAGATCACCTGCATCGGACAGGGTGGATTTGAGCCTTCGCGTGAACCCCGGTGAGAGCCTGTCATCCGAACGCCTGATGTTCGAGGTGGGAACCGATTATCATGCGCAGCTGGAGGAGTACGGCCGTGTAATTCGGTTGCTGCATAAGGCTCGTGTGAATGCTGCCACGCCCATGGGCTGGTGGAGTTGGACCGCTTATTACTTTGGGCTCAATCAGGCAGCCGCCCTGACGAATGCGGAGTGGCTGTCTGAAAACCTGAAGAAATTCGGGTTCAACTACTTTTTCATCGACGAGGGATATCAATACGCGCGCGGTGAATACTCAACCGCCGCAGCAAACCTGTTTCCCCGCGGTATGGGATACATCGGAGATCAAGTACGCCACAGTGGACTTACCTTTGGGATATGGACGGCTCCCTTTGAGGTATCTGAGCGCGCGTCAGTGTATCAGAACCATAAAGACTGGCTGTTGCATAACGCCGCAGGTCAGCTCATTCACATTGGCTATGTCGACGAGAAGAATGACCCTCTGTATGTGCTGGATACGACCAACCCCGGCGCCCAGGAATACCTGCGGCAGACGTATAGAGCTCTTTATAGCTGGGGCATTCGCTTGATCAAAATGGATTTTATGGACGACTCGGCCGTCGAAGGTTCTTACTACCGCCCGAACACGACAGCCCTCGAGGCCCAACAGATCGGTCTAAAGATCATCCGGAGCGCCGTCGGCGAAGATGTCATTCTTGATAAGGATGGCAGTCCCATGCTGAACCCCGTTGGAATAGTGGATGTGGGACGTATCTCGCAGGATACGGGACACACCTTCGGCGCCACCAGAGATGCTGCCTCGGGTATCGCAGCCCGCTACTATATGAATCGCAATTTCTTTATCTCCGATCCGGACGCGTTCACCGTATCCACGCAAACATTGCCTGACCAGGGCTGGCACAACGCAGAGCGCCCGCTCACCTTTGAAGAAGCTAAGGTCTCGTTAGCGCTCACGGCGGTGTCAGGGGGTATGTTCGAGATTGGAGACGATCTTCCCACTCTTGGGGCTTCGACGGATCGATTGGCTCTGGTAAAGAACGCCGATCTGATTGACATTGCCCATCTCGGCCGTTCAGCCACGCCTATCGACCTGATGACGTATGCGCCCGATGATGAGCAACCGAGCGTGTTTCTGCTGAAGGAAGATAAGCGCCAGTCGATTTTAACCGTCTTCAATTGGACGAATGGGGAGCGTAAGCGTGCCATAACTCTATCGAGCCTTGGCTTGAAGGAGCAGGGCAAGTACGCGATCACTGAAGTGTTCGGCAAGCAAGACTGCTGCGGTAACTTTTCGGACTCGATCAACCTGGTCCAGCCACCTCACTCCGTCCGCATGTTCAAGCTGATCGACAATGCCGTTCCGGCTGCACCGCCGGCATTTGAGGCGCACGCAGGAGCCAGCGCCAAGGTGGGAGAGAGCTTGCTCTTCAGCGCGGTACAGTCGTCGCCGGATGCGCCTGTGCTCGCCTGTCACTGGGACTTCGGCGATGGAACCAACCTGGATGGCATGGAGGTGCATCATGCTTATACGCAGCGCGGCGAGTACGAAGTGCATGTTACCGTGACGGGTTTGGGCGCAATTACCAATTCCACCACCCTCAAGGTTTCAGTTTCCGGCAAGCTCCCGACAACTTTCAATCCTTCCGCTCGAACGCGATTCGAGTAAGGCAATTTCGCTTGGATTCATCGCCGTCGCTCCGGCTGCCGAATTTCCTCCTTGGAGCGAATCAGAGCAGAATCGCCTTGATGCCAGTAAGTTCACAGAAATCGGCCAGCGCGGGATAAAGATCCTCTCCATAGCCGAGGCATGCGTATTCATTGGTCCAATGCTGGAGGAGCGCATCGATATCGCAATGTGCCGTTACAAATGCATGCGGCCAAAAGGGAATCCCGCATTCGTCAAGGCGCTGCTGCATTTCTTTGCTTGAAGGCTCGGAGATCGTGGCGCGCGTGATGACCATTTGAAACTCCCCGTTGACACGGCCTAGCCGGGCCAGCACGCCCTCGCCAGCCTTGCAGATCAAACGCACCGAGAGACCGCCTGCGTCCCCTTCGGTGGGAATTCCGTGCTCCGCAAACCCGGCCGGCCCTAGCTTGCCGGCTAGTGAAGGCGGGCATGCCCCGTCGCCGATGATCTTGATCTCGCGCGTCTTCCGATCAATGTGCTGCAGGTCCCCGTAGTAAATCCGTTCCCGGCTCAGGCGCATGAGCAGGAAGACGGTAAGCGCGGTATTGAAATCCCCGAGGGTCGACGTGGCGTGCCCGTCTTCAAGCATCATGCTCTGCGCGAAACAGGTGGCCGCGTAATCATCCGCTAGTCCGGGGAACGACTGGATGGTGTAGAAGGCGTAGCGTTCGCGTTCCACAATCTCCTTCAACGCCAGATAAAGGCGAATCGAGCGATCGTTGACCGGGTTCGCTTCGGGAGAAGCACCAAACAGTTGGCGCAAGCGGGGTTGCAGAGCCTCAATCTGAGAAGCCGGAATACGCTCTGCCGTCCGGATAAGTTCTGTCGTATCGCGGGAATCAATATCGATCCCGAATGTGCGCATCCATTGGGAAGGATCCGCTGCCCCGCAGGTCTGGCCCATGCCTCTGCCTCCGAAGGCCCCGATGGTAGACAGGTTGAGGCTGTTGTTCAAGTGCGCGGCACGGGCGTAGCTGACTATGCGGCCCACCGTGTCGGCATCCTCGATATCTCCATACACAAACCGGTGAGAAACGCCGATCTCCAGAAGCCCGCCATGCATCACCAGTCCGCCCACCGGTCTCCAGCCCTGGGAGCGCGGATGCGTCCACAGCACAACGGCTTTCCCGCTCCTGGCGAAATCGCGCACCGCGCCTACTAGATGAGCAGCCCACACCCAAGTGCCGGTGAAAAGTACCACCGCATCCACCCGCTCATCCTGCTTCATTTTCTTCAGAGCTTCCGCAGCTTCCTGCTTGCTCGCAATCACGGTCTCATACTCGACCAGCTGCAGTCCCGCCTTGGTGAGCGCGGCCTTTGCCTGTGCAATCAGAGCATCATCCACAAAGGGGGTGCCCATTGGATCCTGCAGGCCATCTTTGTGCACTCCATAGACTATGAATCCGACAGTCGCTTGAATCATGATTCCTCTCCAGTTACAGGTTTTGTTGGCTGTGGCGATGCACTAGCATGGAACGAAACTGGCGATAACTCTCGATCTGCGGCCGGTATTCTTCGGCGAGGGGCGGATCATCTGGAACGCATTCCCGCTCGCGCACCATGGCCTGTGCGGCAGAGTTGAGATCGGGATGGATGCCCACCGCAACGCCGGCCAGCATCGCTCCGCCGAGGCAAACCGATTCCTGGCAACTCATGATGTGCAGCCGCTTGTGTGTGAACGCGGCGCGCAGCCGCAACCCCAGCGAGGAGCGGACTCCGCCGCCGAAAACATTGATATCGCTGATGGTGGAGCCAGCGTTCTCGAGGCACTCGGTAACGATCGCCAACTCCGCGGCGATGCCTTCCAGAATTCCCTTGTACAGATGAGAGCGCGTGCTGTCGAAGCTAAGGCCGCTAATGGCTGCGCGTGCCTGCGCGTCGAACTCGGGGTTGCAACTGCCTATCAAGTGGGGCGTAATCAGCAGGCCTGTGGGACCTTTGGGGGCTGCCAATTCCAGATCCCCAAAATGGTATTCCTCTTCCTCCTTCTCCGGTCCATGAAGAAGGTTTGCGAGCCATTGCATCATGATGCCGCTGGGGAAGTAGGCGATCGTAACGAACTGGCCGGGAACTGCACTCGGATAAGAGTTGAGGCTGGAATGCAGGGCAGCGTCATTTAGGAGCAATTGGTTGGACACGACAGTGATACATTCATACGTCCCCAGCGAGCCTGCTGCTCGTCCCGCTTCAATCACGCCGAGTCCAACGGCTCCAATGACCTGATCGTGCCCACCCACCACAACCGGAGTGCCGGCACCAACACCCAGCATGGCGGCCGCGGTGCTGTCTAATCTTCCCGCTACCGTACCGGCCTGCACGGGAATGGGCAGAACCCGCGGCGATATCCGCACCAGGTCAAGCAAATCCTTTGACCAGATATGGCGATTTACATCGAAGGCCAAAAAGCGCGATGCGTGCGAGTAGTCGAGCAGCGGAGGAAGGCCCAGCTGGAGCAGCAGAAAACTGGTAACGCTCTGGAAGGTGCTGGCGGCATTGAATATCTCCGGGGAATGGCTGCGCAGCCAAAGGAGCTTGGGGATGGGATACATGGCGTGGCTGGTATGTCCGGTCAGCATAAAAAGCTGCCTGCGCCCAATTTCGTCTTCCATCCACGTCGCTTCCCTGGTGGCGCGCACATCTATATTCAGAATTGCCGGGCCGAGAGCTTGTCCCGCTGCGGAGACAGGAATCAAGGTCTCCCCATGCGAACTGAAGCTGACCGCCTGAACGGCTTCGCCGACCGGAATGCAGGCCAGTTCATTTGCGAGAGCCATGACGACATTTAGAAAAGTGTCGGCGTTCAGTTCGGCGAAACCTGGCCGGGGACAGTGCGGAGAATAGACCGCGGAACGCATTGCCAGCATCTCTCCAGAAGAGGAGAAAATGGCCGCTTTGCAGCGGCTCGATCCCACGTCGATGGAGAGAAAACTCATCGCAGTCCGGCAGTTTCTCCCGTCAGGAATGAACCGTCCGCGGGGATAGAATAGGCCTTCCCGTTGCCGGCTTCGCGGATGATGATCCGGGCAACTTCAACTGAAACATCCTCGACTCCCTCGAAGTCCGCAGGGATGTCGACCAGCAGCGTCATATATCGGACGGTGGCTTCAGAGAGAGCGGGAAGCCACCGGTAAGTCGATTCATTGAACAGGGGTCCTTGAGAAATCGTCTGACGCTTGGGAACCGCGAGCGGGGTCGAGCTGAACTCAATACCTCGACAAAAGGTCTTTCCACCCCATGGAGCGGTCTTCAAGTAGAAGCGTTCTTCCCAATTGCCCACCCAGGGAAAATCCCTGCGTAGGAAAACATAAACCAGCAGCAGTCCTGCGCTGGGATTGGCGATTGCCGTGAAACCAATTACACGGCTGGGATCGAGGAGTTGCGCCGTGTACCGCAAATAGCAGCCATCGGGAGTGGTCCTCAAATCGTGAAAACCACCGCACTCGAGCGGAGCCTGCGGCCACATGAAGTCGGCGTCCGGAGTGATCATCATGGCATCGCTGTAGCTGGCTGGATTCACCTTTGCCTGTGTCGCCGGCATGTACACGAAAGTCGCGTCGCAGGCCAGAAACGGTGGCCCAATGGTGACGTGCTCAGTCCAGGAAATAGGGTGATCGGCACGGCCCAGGTTGCGCGCCTTCTCTTCGCAATACACCACCGGGTGTTCAGGATCGATGCGCAGGGTTCGCCTGAAATCAATGTGCGCGACCGGCAACTCGGCACCATATTCGACCCCCGGCCGGCCTTCTTTAAACTCACGAAAGATCTGCCACCTTACTGCGGGCGCCTCTCCATGGGTGCTCAGGCCCGCGGCCATCTCTTCTTTCGAGGGCGGCCCAAAATAGTCGAAACTGAGGCTGTGTCCGGCAATGCCGGCAAGCAGCCGCCCATCGGGCGGAGCGCCGAATCTGCCTTCGTCGCTGTCCGGAGAAAACCGCTCCGGATCGATTGTCTGCCATTGCGGGCGCCACAGTGGATTCAGCTCCGGATGGCTCCGCTTCACCAGTTGGCAAATGTGTCCTCCGCCCAGAACTGCCGAGAGATGTCCCCACTCCCCACGCAGGCAAAAGCCCGCGCGTCCATCCAGAACGTCCGGCACGTGTTCCACAGAAGCAACGCTCATTTTGCGTTCCCGTTGAGAATGTGGCGCACCTGCCTCAGAAATTCCGCTATATCCGGCGACTGGAAAACATTGCGCCCGAAGAAGACCCCCGCGGCTCCAGCCTCCATCACGCCCCGAACCACATCCAACGCCCGATCGTTCTGGTTCCCGCCGAGAACCAAGATCGGAAGCGGACACCCTTCTACTATCTCGCGCATGTTCGCAACACTTCCGGCATAGTCGGTCTTGATGACATCGGCTCCCAGCTCCGTCGCAATCCGCGTATGCCTCTTGATCCATTGCGGATCGGCGGGGTTTTGCACCTCTTTGCCACGCGCCAGCGTCTCGATGATCAAGGGAATGCCCAACCGCTCGCATTCGCGCGCAAGCTGCGCATTTCGAGCAATCTCGTTTGTTTCGAAATCACCATCGCCCGTCCCCACGACAAGGTAGCTCAGGACGGCGTCCGCGCCTAGCCGCAACGCATCTTCCGCGCTCCCCAGCATGCAACTGCGCATCCCGCCCTGCTCGCCCTGGCCGAGCGAATTCCAGATGGTCGTCCAGTCGATTCTGGCGATAATCCCCGGTGTTGCCGCGCGGGGAAAACAGGCGCTGCAGCGTTGCATCAAGCCAAGGTTCAGCAGCAAAGCGTCCACGCGAGCTTCAACAAAGCGGGAAATCTGGCCGCACGCATCTTCCGTTCCGGGAATTGGGCCGACTACCAGTGCATGATCAAAAGCCACAACCAGGGTACCGCGACCCGGTTCGTTGAGAATCCGGTTGAGCCGTATCTTCTTCCCAAAATCGCTCAAATCTTTACCCCTTCACCCTGTCATTTCGGATAAGAGTAGCTGGGGCATATTTTTCTGTCAAATCGATTATGATCTATAATGTCATTTTTTGATTGATTATGTTCACAAATTGCGCCGGCACAATATCGCAACGCAATCTGCGGCGAATCCGTAGGCACCTTGATCGGCAACGGGAAACAAATACGGGCTGCCGCGGTAGATCGAATTCTGGCAAAAACCATCGTGGCGGGGCGAGAGGAGGGTAGAGGCCCAGAATTGCGTTGCAACGGTGACAAACGATAATAAGCGTAGCAAATGGCAATCGCGGATGAATATTATGCAAACGTCCGGTGAAAGGATACGTTCTGGCCATGGGCTGCAATCGGAACGCCTGGACCCGGGAATATCGCGATGACGACCCAATACGATGTGACGATGGCTCGTGAACTCCATCTTGATCTCATCCTTCATGGCCTGCCAGAAAACGCCCTACTCGATGCTGTGATCTTCGGGGCGAACTTTCAAGCAACGTAGGTTAGCTCTGCTGTGACTCGCGTATCATCTCTTGTTGCTGGACGTAGGGGTTGGGCTATCCTCCGCATCTGCCAGATGAGTCTGCTGGGAAGGCGCTTTATTGGCTTGGGGAACCGCAACCTTCCGCTATCCGAATCGCCGGCCCTTTTTTCTACGCCACCTCGGATTGGCCGCACCAGAACTTGTGAGTCTTCCTTCACCATGGAGCAACGCAGTAGCAAGAGAGGATCTTCCGAGCATGAGCGCCAAGACCGATCATGAACTCGCTGTTCCAGGGCTTCGCCGGACGCTGAAGCTCCACCACCTGATTCTCTACGGCATCATCATCATTCAGCCCACCGCACCCATGAGCATCTATGGCGTGGTCAGCAATGCCGCCCGAGGACATGTTGTCACCACCATCCTGATCGCGATGGTCGCCATGTTGTTTACCGCCGTCAGTTACGGCAGGATGGCACGCATCTATCCCAGCGCCGGATCAGCCTACACCTATGTTGGCAAGGAAATTCATCCGCTGGCAGGATATGTGGTGGGCTGGGCCATGCTCATGGATTACATGCTGAATCCCATTATCTGTGCCATCTGGTGCAGTTCCGCGGCACAGAACATCCTGCCGCAGATCCCTTATGCCGCCTGGTCCCTGGCTTTCGTTCTCGTGTTCACCGGCCTCAATTTATTCGGCGTGCAAACCTCAAGCCGCGTGAACGCTCTGCTGGCGCTGGGCATGAGCATTGTCGTGGTCGTCTTTATCGCTGCTGCAATTCGTTACATAGCCCTGGTGGCGCGGCCCGTGGGAGGCCAGTGGTTACTGCCGTTTTACGATCCGGCCACATTCGCTCCCGGCCGCCTGTTCAACGGCGCCTCGATTGCCGTGCTGACCTATATCGGTTTCGACGGCATCTCTACCATGTCGGAGGAAGTAGAGAACCCTCGCCGCAATATTCTACTGGCCACCGTTTTCACCTGCTTTGCCATCGGGGTGCTTTCCGCCATCGAAGTGTATGTCGCGCAGCTTGTATGGTCTGCGCGCACTCCATTCCCAGCCTCAATGGTTAATACCGCCTTTGTGCAAGTTGCTCTTCGCGTGGGCGGCAAGTTCCTCTTCCAATTGCTGAATGCAACGCTGCTAATCGCGAATATGGGTTCCGGCATTGCGGCACAATTTGGCGCGGCGCGTCTCCTCTATGGAATGGGGCGCGCGGATGCTCTCCCCAGGCGATTTTTCGGTGTGGTGAGCCCCACGACTAGAATCCCGCGCAACAACGTGCTGCTGCTTGGAATCGTGACGTTGCTTGGCACCTTTCTCCTGACCTTCGAAAGGGGCGCGGAGTTGCTGAACTTCGGTGCGTTTATCGCCTTCATCGGAGTGAATGCGGCAGCGCTTATTCACTATAAATTCCGCTCGCAGGAAAAGGTCGCGTTTCCGGCTTTGGCCCCGCTCTGCGGCATTCTTATATGTACCTTCATCTGGCTCAACCTCAATCGCGACGCCAAGCTACTCGGCGTCGCATGGATCGCCGTCGGACTCCTGCTCTACTTCGTCATGCGAAAAAGAACGGCGGGTGCATCGCTGGAGTTTCCACAGTGAGTGAGCAGCATCCAGACCGCGCTGGCCAGAGTTCGAAACGCAGCAGCGGATCGTGAGCCCTTCTCGATAGACGGCGCGTGAAACGGATTGCACGGATGAAACAGGTCAGGCATAATCAATTCAATTCGCTCGCAGTCGAACCGAAATGGCCGGCAGAGGTTCTTGACGACGGGCAGCATGAGGCAGGTCGTCAAGTCGTTTCGACAACCGTCCGTGGCTTGCCTGGCACTCCCAGGGAAAGCATGCGCAACAGGCCTCTTTTACCCTCACTGCTCTCAAGTACAGATTCATGGTTGACAGGAGTGCGCTTTCGATTCACAAGGGTGTCTTGTCGCTGATTGCAAACCTGCTGGTCCGCGCGGCGTGACCATTGCATAACCGGTGAAGAGAGGCTAATCATTGCTGGCGGAAGAACGGCGGTTCCGAATTTCCGAACTCCTTTCGCAACAGCGCACTGTAAGCGCTTCTGAACTCATCGAAATCCTTGGAGTGACGGCGGCGACGGTCAGACGGGATCTGGCGGATCTCGAACGCAAGGGGCTGCTCGTTCGTTCCCACGGAGGCGCGGTCTCCAAGTCCCCTACCACCAATTTCCAGCCTTCTTACGACACCCTTGGACGTACGAATCGCGAAGAAAAGCAGGCCATCGCGACCGAGGCCGCGAAGATGATCCTCGACGGCGACACCATCTTCCTGGAAGGGAGCACCACCGTTTCGGAGGTCGCTTCCAGATTGCAGCACCGCAATCGCCTGACAGTGGTCACAAATTCCCCACTTATTCTTTGCCAGCTGCAGCGCTATCCGCAGATGAATGTAATGTGTATCGGTGGCGACCTGCAGCGGGATGTGTTTTATTTGTCGGGAGTCTGGGCACAGAGGTCGCTCAGTGAAATTCGCGTCGATAAGGCCTTTCTGGGAGTCAGTGGCATAGATCCAGGCTATGGCATGTCCACAGCTAACCATGCCGAGGCAACAATCAAGAAGGCCATCATCAAATCCGCAAGGATGCGCATCGCGCTGGTCGATCATAGTAAATTCGGCAAGCAAGGCTTCGCATTCGTAGGGCCTGTCACGGAGTTGACGACACTCATCACCGATTCCGGCACCTCCCCGGCAGACCTGCAAACGCTCAAGGATCTCGGAGTCCAGGTTATTGTCGCCAGAGGCAAACCCGCCCGCGGCTAGTGGAGAATTCCGATCTAGCCCCACCAGAATTCCGAAATAGACTTATCGGCAGAGCGGCGCGCAAGAATCGACGGCAGAGGCAGGGCTATCATGACAAGAACTTGCTGAGGCAGCGCGGCAAAGTGTTGGACCCAGCGTCTCGCCATTTCGCCAGGCGGGTGGGAAGTGGCAGGGGAACAACGCTCGGCTCTGTGGACGGGTCTATGCGCGCAGTTTAGTCCTCCCGAGCAGCCGTTTGCGACTCTTTGTCAGGACTTTTCGCTTGACAAACGGGCTCGAATTATCATGAAAAACATCAACCGATCACAAACTCAAATATTTGATTGATTTCGAAGCCCTGTTTGGTTGACAATTCGAAGGAAAAAGAAATAATTCACAGCACCTCAGAGAAGGAACGCGACACTTCAATGGAATGGAGGACAGTGCAAATGAGACCAACGGAAAAAGGCTTGAATCTAGAGCGCCAAATACTCAACCGCACGCGATGCAAGACAGCTTTTCTTTTCGCATCGTTCTTCGTCGTCATTGTTTGGGCAACGACAGCAGTCGCCCAGTACACCACGGCACGGCTGAGCGGCACGGTACAAGACAACACGGGTGCAGCGATTCCCGGGGCAACTGTGACCGTCGAACAGGTCGGAACTGGATATAAGCAAGTAGCGAAATCGGGAGGGGTAGGCGAGTACCTGTTTCCCAGCCTTCCCGTTGGCAGTTACCAACTGACAGTTGAAATGGCCGGCTTTAACAGTTATGTGCAAAAGGGCATCAGTTTGGAAGTCGGACAGGCCGCCAGCCAGAAGGTCACCTTGACGGTCGGCTCGATCACCCAGCAGGTCACGGTGGAGGGGAGTACCAACCAAGTGACCACCGACGATGCATCCATCTCGCAGGTTATCGATGAGAAAAGCATGGAAATCATGCCCATGAATGGCCGCGAAGCGCAACAGTTGGTCTTTCTGGTCCCCGGCGCGGTCAATGTCACCTCGCAGAACTGCGGCACAGATTGCGAAGGAGGCGTTCTGCCCGGCGAGCAATATGCCAAAGTCAATGGCGGCGGCTCCAATGGAGTCTATTACTTGCTGGATGGCGTGGACTACAACGACATGTATATCAACACCAATTTGCCATTCCCAAGTCCTGACGCGCTGCAGGAATTCAATGTGCAAACAGATAACATGAGTGCCACTTATGGAAACGCGACGGGCGGAGTCGCCAATGTCGTCACCAAGTCCGGCACCGATCAAATTCACGGAGATGTCTTCGAGTATTTGCGCAATTATGCGATGGATGCTAGCAACTACTTTAGTACCACCGGGCCAAATCCGCTGAAGCAAAATCAGTTTGGGGGCACTGTTGGCGGACCTATCCTGAAGGGCAAGCTGTTCTATTTCGGATCCTATCAAGGCACGCGCCAAAATACTGCCGTGAATGGCCTGATATCTCAGGTACCAACCCAAGATGAGCGTAACGGAAACTTCTCAGCTCTTCTGCCTGGTACGGTGTTAACGAACCCGAACGCGCTTTCGCCCTACCAATTCGATAGCAACAATATGATCAATCCAGCAGCCTTCGACCCCACGGCGCTCTATCTGCTGAACTACATTCCTCTGCCTAACGACCCGGCATCCGGCAAACCTAACCAGTTGCGCTATAGCGGTGCCCCGTCGATCCAGGATACCGACGAGTACCTGGTCAAGATCGACTACAACATTGGCAAACACCATCTGAGCGGGCACTATTTTCAACTTAAATACACCGTCCCAATCATCCTCCCGCCGACCAGCAACATCCTTGAGGGCAATTCGGAAGATCCACAAAGTCAGACTCTCAAGAATATTAGCGTCGTCGACATCTACACGATCTCGCCCAATACTCTGCTCAATAGCTATTTCGGATTGACCAGAAAGGACGGACTGACAGAATCGGCAGCCCCCTTCAATATAGCCACGGCGGGCGCGAATATTCCTCAACCCACCAACTTTCCAGCGACGCTGAACGTTAATGTGTCCGGAGAATTTACCGTAGGCGAGCAGTCTTCTACGGGAACATGGAATCACAGCGACATATCCGACCGTGAGATCGCCACCCTTATTAAGGGACCGAATGAACTCCAGTTCGGGGGCGAATGGGAACACATGAACCTTCCCATGGGAAATTCATACCAGGCGGATGGCAACTACTCCTTTGGCGGCAATCTAAGCGGAAACAATCTCTCTGACTTTTTGCTGGGAGCCGCGTCCAGCTTTGTCCAGGCGGGCGGTTTGTACTTGAACTTTAGCGGAAACGACTGGAGTGTTTTCGTTCAGGATAACTGGCACGTGACCTCGCGGCTCACCGTAAATGCCGGCCTTCGCTGGGATCCGTTCTTCCCCTACACCGATAGCGAGGGACGAGTCGCATGTTTTGTGCCGGGAGCACAATCGGCGCGTTACCCGAATGCGCCTCAGGATCTAATCTTCGGCGGAAGTCATCACGATGCTGGATGTCCCGCATCCTCAATCTATAACAACTTGGGCAATATCGGCCCGCGTCTGGGTTTTGCATATCAACTGACGTCCGATGGCAAGACCAGCATCCGTGGTGGGGCGGGCTATTATTACCAGGCGCCGAATGGAGTAGCGTTTGAAGACGTCGTCGGTGTTCCTCCGTTCGCGCCTATCGTGAACATTACCAACACCAATTTCACTAACCCCTATGCCGCAGCGGGTGTGGCGGACCCCTTTCCTGCGTCATTCGGCCCTAGCAATCCAGGCGCTTCGGCTACATTTCCTCAGGACATCGCTTTTACGCAGATCTTCGACAGGCACTTCCGCCTTCCCCAGATCCTGACCTATAACCTGACTTTGGAGCGTGGACTCGGCGCCAGTTGGTTTATACGGGCAGAATATGCGGGAAATCACGGAGCTCACCTGGGTGGTACAGGAGATCAGGAGGCAGGGCTGCTCCAATTGAACCCCTCAACTTACATTCCGGGGCAGTCAACAGAGAACAATATTCAATCGCGCCTGCGCTATCCAAACTACGGGTTTATCGCTTCGATCAACTCCGGAGTCAACAGCAACTACAATGCCGGCCAGTTTGAGGTCGAAAAGCGTGTGGGGCACGGCCTCGCCTTCCAATCGAATTTCACGTGGTCCCGTGCTTTGAATAACTTCGGTCCCAATGGTCAGCCGGGGATATTTGGAGTCTATGGCATCAATACCTGCGGCTGTGGCCGTTCTCTTGACTACGGTCCCGACGCCGGAGATGACAATAAGGTCATCAGATTTTCAGGAAACTATGCCCTGCCCCGGGTTCCGATTAAAGGAATTGCGGATCAGGCGATCAACGGATGGAACCTTAGTGCCATCACCAACTGGCAAACGGGTTTCCCGTTCACGTCCTTCGCGGAAGACGACAATTCTTTCAGCGCGATGGGCAATGACCGTCCAGACATCACCGTGCCAAACATCAAGAATACGCAACTAAGTTCAAGCCGTTCCCATTCCGCGTTGATTAATGAATGGTTCAACACTGCCGATTTTGCTCCAAACGCGATTGGCACTTACGGAAACATTGGCAAGAACTCTCTTCGTGGACCGAGGCTATTCACTACGGACCTCGCTCTATTGAAGGCCGGGAAGGCAGGCGAACGCATCAATTATGAGTTCCGGGCAGAATTCTACAATGTCTTCAACAATGTTAACTTTGACAATCCCGACGCTGGGCTTCAGGACAGCAACTTCGGACAAATCAGCTCTTCCGGCGACCCTCGTATTCTGCAGATGGCGCTGAAGATCAAGTTCTAAGATACCTCAACCTAAATCAGGGTGCTCGGATGGAATATAAGTCAGTGGCGATGCGACTTACATTCCATCCGAGCACCCTGATTCTATGTAGGCAGCCGTGCGTTGCGCGTGCCGGGAGTGTGTGGTAACAATGATCTTCAATCGGGGGCGACGAATGAAGAATAGAGCAGCAATCAGCAAACCTAGACCGCATGGGAACAGCCGGCGCACACTTGGTGCTGCCGCATTATTGCCTTGGATCCTGGGCATGGGTGCAATTTCGGGGTATGCCCAGATCAGCCAACCTTACGTGGCTGAGACGCTGGCGCAACCCACACTGGATGTTCCATGGAGGGAGTACCAGTTGCAGGAGTTCCTGTTGAAGCGCATTCCTGCGCTGCCCAGTGCCACAACGCCAGCGTTGTGGAGTGCGGAAGAAGAACGGGTGCGCAAGCACGTTCTCGGCGACATTGTCTATCACGGCTGGCCGCGTGAATGGGTGGATGAGACCCCGAAATTCGAAGAAGTGGGGATCATTGAAACCGGTGCTGGATATCGGATTCACAAATTGCGCTTTGAGGTTGTGCCGGGCTTCCATTCGACCGCTCTTCTCTATGAACCGTCAAAGATTATCGGCCGCGTACCCGCAATTTTGAACGTCCTCGGACATGAGCCGGAGGGGATCGAGGTGGAGTATGAGCAGAAGCGTTGCATCAACTTCGCGAAGCGTGGCATCGTCGCCCTGGACCTGGAGTTTATCGGTTTCGGAGAGCTTGCGAATGCTGAAAACGCACACGATTTCGGAGCCCATTTGAACCTTGTCGGTTCCAATGTGCTGGGGATCTTCTATCTTTCCATGCGACGCGGGTTGGATTATCTGAGCGCGTTGCCGGATGTGGACACGAGCCGGATCGGTGTGACTGGACTTTCCGGTGGGGGCTGGCAGACAGTCATGCTGAGCGCCCTGGATCCACGCGTCGCGGTCGAGGTCGAGGTAGCCGGAATTGGTTCGCGCGAGTCAAATCTTACCCATCCCGTAGATACAGATGAAACTGAAGAGGACGCGCCTGATTTGATGCAGGGTGAAGACTATCCGGAGTTGGTCGCATTACGCGCGCCTCGCCCCACGCTGGAGATCCATAATGGCACGGACAGCTGCTGTTTTCGGGCTGCCTTGGTGAAGCCGTATTTATATGATCAGGTAAAACCGTTCTTTCAGCTATACGGGGCCTCCGACAAGCTGGCCTGGAGCGAGAACCTCTATCCGGGTTCGCACAATTATCAGTTAGATAACCGGCAGCAAGCTTACCGCTTCTTCAGCGCACATTTCAATTTGCCGTTGTTGGATGGCGAGATTTACAGTGACGATGAAATCAGAGCGCCCGAAGAGCTTGCCATTGGAGTGCCGCCCGATAACTTGACCTTCCTTACCCTGGCGAGAAAACTGGCGCAACAGGTCCATCACGAACCGGTCCCCGTTGACAGCGCGGCGCGCCAAGAGTGGGCAAAGTCAGAGCGGGAGAAGTTGGCGTCCGTGGTCCGCTACGGCCCGGTATCCACAGTACGCGCCTGGAGAGTGGATAACGGCAGGAGCTTCGATTTTCGCTCCTTGTCTTATCGTTTCGATTTCTCCAATGAACTCAGCGCCAATGGCATATTGTTCCAGGAAGAAGCTGCCCCCGAAAACGCTCCGGCAACTATTGTGCTCAATGACAAGGGCTACAAAGCTTCTGTCGATATGGTGGCCCCGCATGTGAACCGTGGGGAACAGGTGTTGGCGCTGGATCTGTTCTTCAATGGAGATCAATTACCGAATCGCGCGGCTTGGGAGTTGCTGACAGACAGTAGCGGTGCTCGTCCATTAGGGCTGGAGGCCGCTCAATTGGTGGCAGTGGCTAACTGGCTTCGATCCACCACGGGGCGTCCGGTTCGGGTAGAGACAGACGGAATTCGCAACCAGGTTATTGCCTTAACCGCTGCTGCCATAGCGCCAGAGAACTTCTCCACCTTGGTGAACCGGAACGCCATGAAGAGCCTGGCCTACTTGATCGATACGCCAGTGCCGTTTCGCACTGCTCCAGAACTCTTTTGTCTCGACCTCTATCGATACTTCGACATCGATACTCTCACGGCCCTTGCTGCTCCAGGCAAAGTAATCACACTCGGCAACCCGCGGTGAACCTGGTGCTTGCGGGCGTGTGAAGTTCGCAGCATCCATCGCGATCTCGCTCCGGGGCGATCCGGTTACTTGCCCTCCCCGCGCCTCGGCGAAGGAAGGGATGTCGTGCCCTTGATGGCAACAGTGTAATCCTGCTCGAAGGACCGACCGTCCACGCCTTCAACGCGAAGATGAGCCTTGTAGCTGCCCTCACGTGTATAGGTATGCGTGAGGGCGGCGCCATCCGCGATCACGCCGTCTCCAAAGTCCCAGTGATAGGCCAGTGCCGGAACTTGGCCTGCGGCGGCGGCGGCCGCAAAACCAAGATTCTCGCCGATCTTGCCCGTTGCTCGAACTTTGGCGGTAATCGAAGGGGCCTGCGGGGCGACGGACTCATCCAGGATTTTGAGCAACGTTACGGAGTGCGCCAACTGGTTTTCCAAGCGCAGTCCAGTGGAATCGAAAGCGATTGGTCGCTCTGGCTGAAAGATATCGACCACGCGATAGCGATGGTCCGGTGGGAGCCCCAGATCGGATAAACTGAAGTTATGCGAATTGGGATGCTCCGTCCAGTTGAATACCGTTAGCATCGTCTGCCGGGTATCCTCCCTAAGCAGAAAGATACCGGGCTGCTCATCCGCTGGGCGATAAGTCAGCAGGTCGCGAGGTATCGCGGCTTTGCCGAGCTGAATCATCTGCAAGAGATCGGGATTGGTGATCAGCGCGAGGCGGTCCGGATCCTGGCCCAAAGTAGGCAGATCGTCACCCAGTTCCAACATGCCACCCGAAACCGCGGCCAAGGTTACCGAGACCCGAGCTTCATTCAACGTAAGCGGCGCCTGAATACCGCGTTCCTCGATCATCTGCCGCGAGATGGTCAAGGCATCGGGATCGCTGAGGAAAAAATTATGCTGCATGTAGTAGCGCGCTGCGATGCCAGGAGCCGCCTCTTTGCTGCGCAGGAAGGTGTGACCGGTATCTTGTGAGAGACGTCCTTCGTCCACGAGCCCAACGGGATTCAGCATGGGGCTTCCATCCTTGTCCAGGAGGACGTGTTCGCCCACTGCTTCGCGAATGATCTGCAAACCAATGCGCTGGGCTTCGAGCGCAGTGGTCTGGGGGCGATAGTAGTAGCCTTCGATGGCGGTGTTGTCCATGAAGTCCAGCTTGATGTAAGCCGCTCCCCATTCCTCGACAAGCGTGTGATAGGTGGCGCGGAGATATTGTTGTGCCTGCGGATTGGTCGTGTCCAGGACAAACAGCGTTTCTATACCGGCTTCGTCCCCCACCCCGATTTGAATTGGTTCGCCCTGTGCGTTGTGCACCAACCAATCCTTATGGTGCTCATAAACCCAGGAACGACCGCTGACCTCAAACGGGGCTGTCCAGAATCCCATTTTCAATCCCAAGCTAGCTACCTTGCGGGTCAGTGGGACCAGTCCGTTGGGAAACTGGGCGGCGTTGGGAGTGGTGTATTCTCCACGCGCATAAGCATATCCAAGATCGAGGTGGAAATAATCGAACCCCAGAGGTTTCAGGTGCTCCGCAAGCCATTGGGCGTTGGTCCAACTGTTGCCCTCGGTAATGCCGGAATAGAAAGCGGTCCAGCTCCACCAGCCAAGCATGGGGCCCGTGCCGGAACGGCTGTGGTGCAGCGCGCGAATGGCGGCGCCATACATTTCGAGCATCGAGTGGTAGTCATTTCCCAGGACAAACATCAGGCGTTCAGAGCCGAGCGCAGCCTCCGGGGCCACAGGCAGGCTCAGCTCCACCAGGTTCTTTGTGGGACCTTGTGATAAGCCGGATTCTGGGTCGCTCGCCTGTATCTCAGTCGTTCCGGTGGAATCGACGGTGTAAGAAGCAACTCCCGCAGCATGCTGCGCGTCGAAGTTGGTCTTCAGGTGCAGGATGGTTAGAAAGCGGTCCGAAGTAAGGGCGCCAAAGAAAATAGACTCTTTGCTTTCCTGGTTATAGATGAGTTGACTGCCGACCGCACGGTGCATCCCGCCGGGGGCTTCGCCCAGATCGTATATTTTCAGCGGGGGCCAGTCTTCACTGAAGCTGTCGGAAAGGACCCTATCCCTGCTCGCGGACGCATTCATGTCGAGGCGCTGATCGCCGATCGCTTCCACGGAACGCAACGATTGCACCGTGACAGGCTTTCCGGTGTGGTTCTGAATCTCGACCCGAATATCGCCCGCATCGATATTGTCATAAAGCCGAATCGCATAGGAGAGGTCCGGGCGGGAGGGAAGCCCGGAGCACTGGACAGTCACTTCGCGGCCATGTCCGAGAACATCGTCGACAGAAGATTCACTGATCCGATGCTGCGGAAAGTCGCTTGAGGCAATCCACTTATGATCCACCCGCACAGCGACTCGGGAATGGACCACGGTCCGATTTCCTTGCCCAATTTCGTAAGAACCATCGTCGGAATGCACTATGACGAATTCCTGCTTGTTGCGCAGGGTGCTGTCCGTTGCACGGGCCAAGAGAGCAACGCTCAGGGTTGTGGCCACGACTCCGATTCTGGACATAGCACGGTAAGCGAGCGAGCTGGTTTGTACCTTTCTGAGTTTTCTCAATTGCGTCCCCCTCACCCAGGACAGGTATTGCAGGCCCTTTTGGGTTCTGGCGCGCAAGTGAACGAATTTGATTGATGACAATTCGGGTCGCGCCTGGTTGGCTTCCGTTTCGGAAGCAGAGCAGTTTCCGAGCTGATTGTTGACAGCGATCTTCGCAACAGCGTGAGAATAGTCTAGGATTGCGTCGGCCAAGAATATCGTGTCCAGCAATACAAAGCAAACAAGAATGGACAAAAGACAACACAACCAATCTCAATCGATTTAATCACCGCAGGACCATATGGAACGGTCTTGAGCTGAGTTTCTGCGAGGGCCTAAGGCAAGGTCGCAAGAGCTGCTTGGACAGCGGGGCAAAACGCGGGAAGACTCGCCGAAACAAGCGGAATCCAAGCCAAAAAACGGTAGGGCATTTTCCAGAGAGGCTTGGCTTCTCCTGTGTGGGATTTCCTGTCTTGCGGCTTCATCTTAATCCAGCTCAGCCGCCTGATTCTGCCGCTGGGCGCACAATTTAGAGCTGCCGACATGGCCTACAGAGCGATTTGCGCGCACGATTTCCGCACAGAACTGGTCATCTTCGAGATTCCCACGGGAAGGTCCCAGTTGGTATAGATAGAATGCCGGGGAACTGCGCCGCCTGCTGCTATACCAGAATTAGACTGCAGCCAAGGGCGTACAGCTTTACCTGGATATTTTCATGGTGCTTGTCATCCTGATGGATTGCTGGTTGCCGGCGCGGTGCGCTACAAGGATCTATCCAATGGTCGCTTTTCGTTATGAATTTCGTTATGAATAGGTATAGAAGTCTTGAATTGACGTGAAGGAGCAGGCCAAAGATGAAACATGACTTCACAAGAAGACGATTCGTGTCCGGGGTCTGCGGTGCGGTTGCCGTAGGAGCTTTCAAGACAACCCCCTTTGCGAGCGGCCAGTCCATTGCACAATCTTCATCGGACTCGCAAGGCCTCATGGCAACGACCGAGTATGGAAGCGTGCGAGGCGCCACGTTAGGAGGGGTGAGTGCTTTTCTGGGCGTTCCGTACGGAGGGCCCACTGAGGGCAATGCGCGCTTCATGGTTCCACAGGCCCCGCAACCATGGAAAAATGCGCGCGACTGCACAAAACCAGGCCCGCGCGCCATCCAGGGGCCGGGCAGCATCTTCACAAACCCAGCGATAGGAGCCTACTTTTCCGGCGGAACACCTGATGCCGCGCAGAGGACATACCAGCCGGATAGCGAGAACTGCCTGGTGCTGAATGTTCTTACCCCTGGCCTGCGAGGGCACCGTCCCGTGATGGTCTACATTCACGGTGGAGGCTTCAGCGGCGGTTCTGGAATCCTTACCGCGCTGGGCGACCGATTTGTGGCGGAGGTGGACGTCGTTCTCGTTGGGATCAATCACCGACTTAACATGTTCGGCTATACCTACCTCGGCGACATAGATCCGAAGTATGAAGACTCGGGAAATGTAGGCCAGCTCGATTTGATCGCTGCTTTGCAATGGGTGAAGAAGAACATCAGCAACTTCGGCGGAGATGCCGGGAATGTCACAATTTTCGGTGAATCCGGTGGCGGCGCGAAAGTCTCGACATTGCTGGCGATGCCAGCGGCAAAAGGGCTGTTTCGGCGCGCGATCATCCAGAGTGGATCGCTCCTTAAAGTCAGAACCAAAGAAGCCGCAACCGAGGATGCGAAGAACTGGCTACAGAAACTCGGAGTCAAGTCAGCTTCAGAATTGCTAACGATTCCGGCCGAGCAATTGCTTAAGGTTCCAGCTGCGCAGGGCGGAATGGGACCAGGCCCGGTGATAGACGGGCGTTCCATACCTCATCAGACCTGGGATCGAGGTGCTCCTCCTGAGGCTGCCGGCGTGGACCTGCTTGTTGGTAATTGTAAAGACGAATCCACGCTATTTGTCGGTATGAGTGGCTCCCAGCTGTTCTCGCTCGATTGGGATTCATTGAAAAAAGAGGTGATCAAGCGTGGAATTCCGGAGGAGATTTCGGTTGATCTGATCGCTTCTTATCGGCAGGATTACCCAAGCGAGTCTGCATCGGATATTTATTTCCGACTATCGAGCGATCAAGGCGCGCGCCGAAATGCTTTAACCCAGGCTGAGCTGAAGTTGGCCCAGAACAGCGGAAAAGTGTACATGTATCACTTCGACTGGAACACGCCTGTTGACGGCGGCAAGCTACGCGCTTTCCATACCGCGGACTTGCCGCTCGAGATGCGGCTTGTGCTCTATCCCGAGGCGGAGGAATTATCTCGACAACTCGCCGGTGCCTGGGCAGCATTTGCTCGTACAGGCGATCCGAACCACAAAGGCCTGGCGGAGTGGGCTCCTTACTCGCTCGAAAAGAGAGCCACGATGAGTTTCGACATTCCAACCAGCCAAGTGATCTTCAATCCGGCCGGTACACAACTCAAAATCATGCGGCCATACCCTGGAGGGCTCCTGTAAGTTTCAGTCCGCGGATGAGAGTGAGCCGCGGAGATGAAGGCGCGCACTTAGGAGGAGAAGGTGAAAATCGATTTGCGGAATTCGCTCAGTCGTCGTGCTCTACTGAAGACTGGATTGCTGACAATGGCGACGACAGTAGTTCCTCCTGGCGTGGCCGAAACAAAGCCAACGTCGAACGACTCGCAGGAGAGGAAGACATCGCCTCTTCTTAATTCTCAATCGTCCTACTCGAAGCCGATCGTCGAAACGTTATCCGGAAAAGTCCGGGGCTACATCTCAAATGGCATAAGCACTTTCAAGGGAATTCCTTATGGCGCGTCAACTGGTGGATTACGGCGTTTCATGCCGCCAGCCAAGCCCGATCCCTGGACGGGCGTAAGAAGCTGTTTGACATATGGGAATGCCTGCATTCCCATTTTTCCCTTCATCTCGGATGGCGCGCGTGGAGGCCTGGGAGATGAAGATGGATTTCTGCTTTATCGAATTGCCGGATTTCAAGGGTATTCGGAAGACTGTCTGCGGCTGAATGTCTGGACACCGGAAACCGACAACCAAAAACGTCCGGTGATGGTCTACATGCACGGCGGCGGCTTCGCCGCGGGATGTGGCAACGACTTGCTCTCATACGACGGTGAAAACCTTGCCAGGCGGCACGACGTCGTCGTGGTGACGCACAATCACCGGCTGAATCTGTTCGGGTTTCTCAATCTTGCTGAGTTCGGCGACAAGTATGCCAACTCGGGGAACATTGGGATGTTGGACCAGCTAGCGGTTCTGGAATGGGTACGGGACAACATTGCAAATTTTGGCGGCGATCCCGGCAATGTGACGATCTTCGGACAATCGGGTGGCGGAGGCAAAGTGAGTGCGCTGATGGCGATGCCTGCAGCGAAGGGCTTGTTCCATAAGGCCATCGTTCAAAGCGGCTCGATGGGAGGACTGCGCGCTCTCGATGAAAAGCTGGCGGCAGCAGTGCTTCAAGAGTTGGGCATCAGTCCAGATAGGGCCGATGAGATTCAGAAGGTTGCTCCTGACCGTCTGGTAGAAGCCACAGCCTCGGCGATCATGAAGGGACCGGCCGGAAAGATGGGGCTGACGGGTCTGATGTCAAGTTTCTGGCCTGTCACCGACGGGCGGGTCATTCCCGTAGGCTCGTGGGACAAAGAGGCGCCTAGCATATCGGCGAATGTACCGTTGATTGTCGGCACAAACCTGAATGAGTTCGCCAACGGCGTCGATAACCCGGACGCCGGCTTCGATGAAATGGAACTTATCAGCCGGCTCAGAAAGCGCTACGGCGACAAAGCGACAGAAGTTGCCGCGGCGTATCGCGACGAACATCCGCGCGAGACTCCATTTGGAATCTGGGCCGCAATTTCGGCCTCCGAAGTTCGGCGCGCCGCCATAGAGCAGGCACGGCGAAAGGCTGCTCTGAACGCAGCGCCGGCTTACCACTATGTGTACTGCTGGCGAACGCCGGCGCTCGACGGGAAGCCCGGTACATTCCACAGCGCTGAAATCGCCATGGTGTTCGACAACGCTGAATTGTGCGTGAATTACTCCTGCAACAGCCGCGAAGGAAACGCGGTCGCTGCTTCGATGAGCGGCGCATGGACAGCTTTCGCCCGCCACGGCGATCCGAACCACAGTGGAATTCCAGCATGGCCGGCGTACCGGGAGCAAACAAAATCGACCATGCTGTTCAATGAACCCCCAACGGTGAAGCAAGATTTTGAGGGGAAAGGTTTGCGTATTCTTGCTGATTTCCCAGCTCCGGCGATTTCCTGACACAGGACGCGATGGTCAAGTGAATCCGAAATATCAAGTCCATCGAGGCTGCAGGAATATTCCCGGGGCGACCGAGGAGCGGTGGAACGAGATGATGAAATGAAGATGGGTTTGGAGAGGGTGACATATTGCGCACTGACTTGCAGTCTGGCATTTGGCCAGCCTGCCCATGCCCAGGCACGTCCTGGAGATAGTCCCGATGGATCGCCGAAGAGGCATGAAGGGGTGTAGGCCGACATGATGGCTTAGTTACCGAACACCGTCCTGGGACAGAAAGCTGGCCTGCGGTTTGCAATGATGGACAAGCTACCCAAGTTCCCTGATATGGAAAGAAGCGGACCGTTCCCGGCGCAATATGCGATGGCGGTGGATCGCTTCCCTGCTCTTTGGAGATGCTGATCCAGGCGGACAGCCGCCCATCATCCTTCCAGCGGCTGCTGACCATGGAGCAGCCGCAAATCCGCAGGAATATCCGGGTGTCGATGATCGCGAGCAAGGCCCGAGAATCCGGGTATGCCCCATCCATTTATGATTTCCCAATGCGCGATGCCTGCCTTCCCGCACGTCAGGGGACACTATGACTATTGCTGCACCCACCTCTCTCGATTCCAAATCGCAGTTGCGCAAGACGATGGGCTTTTGGGATGTGCTGTTGTTCAACATTGCCACGGTTCTCGGACCTCGCTGGATCGCGGCCGCTGGGCACAACGGCACCTCCTCCATCAGTTTGTGGGTCCTGGCCGCGGTGTTCTTCTTTGTGCCTGGCGCGTTGGTCATCAATGAACTCTCCTCGCGATTCCCTGAAGAGGGTGGGCTGTACGCATGGTCCAGAGAAGCCTTTGGACCTTTTCACGGATTCATCGCCGGGTGGACCTACTGGATTTATACCGTCTTCTATTTCCCCGGCCTCCTTTTGGCCAGCGCCTCCATGTCCGCATACATTATGGGCGGGCGCGGTGCCGCGCTGGCGCAGAACCGGACCTTTCTGCTGTCAGTTTCCCTGGCCATGCTGCTGGTTGCAGTGCTTCTGAACATCATCGGGCTGAATATTGGCAAGTGGCTGCAGAATGCGGGCGGCGTGGGAACGTATGTTCCTCTGCTGATGCTGGCAGGAATCGCGGTGCTGGTGTGCGCGCGGCACGGCTCGGCTACGCACTTCACGGTCCACAACATGATGCCCGCATGGAACTGGGACACGGTAAATTTCTGGTCCCAGATCGCCTTTGCATTCACCGGGCTCGAGCTTGTCTCCGCCATGAGCGAAGAGGTCCGCGACCCGCGGCGGACGCTACCGCGCGCCGTGTTTGGCGCTGGGGCGCTGATCGCCCTGATGTACATTGCCGGGACGTTTGCAATTTTGGCCCTGGTGCCTGCTGCCGATCTTGACCCCCAGAGCGGCGTGTTCAACGCCATCACAGTTGGATCCGTAGCCCTACGCATCGGCTTTCTGGGAGTACTTGCGGCCATCCTGGTCACGGTGGGCAATGCCGGGGGCGTGGGCAGCACCGTGGCCGGCATTGCGCGCGTCCCATTCGTAGTGGGAATCGACCGCTACCTGCCCGCCGCCTTCGGCAAGATTCATCCGCGCTGGAAAACGCCTTATATCTCCATCCTTGTGCAGGCGGTTGTGTCTGGCGCAATTCTGCTGGGCAGCCAGGTGAATGAAACCACACGCGGCGCCTATCAGTTTCTTATTGACGCCGCTATTATTCTCTACTTCATTCCATTTCTTTACATGTTTGCGGCCGTCATCAAGCTGGCACGTCGCCGCGATCGTAAGGAGAATCCTCATGCCGTACTGGTTCCCGGTGGGATTGCAGGGGTGTGGATTTCCGGCAGCCTTGGATTCATCGTCGTACTGATCGGCATTGCGGTTTCTCTCGTGCCTCCTGGCGACTCGTCAAACAAGTTGGGCTTTGAACTGAAACTGGTTGCAGGCACGGCAGCCTCCGTCCTGCTGGGCCTCATCTTGTATTGGCGAGGCGCGCGGGCAAAAAAGGCTTGAATGCCTATTCGACTATTGCTGAGCCGCCCGGGCACGCCACTTGGCTGTAAGCTGCTTGTCCGAAAGAGCCTTGATGAAGACACCTCCCACTACGCTGCGCGCTTGAAAGCCGATCTGCTTTCCTGTTTTAGTGTCATACCAATCGGTGAGAGGAACACGGGTGGGCGTTTCGTTTATCCAACGATAAATGGGATCGATGATGGCGTTAAACTGTGCCGGGTCTGACGCCAGCGTGGCCGTCCAGAGCGACCAGTCGAGCTTGGTGTAGTCTGCGCGAATGTCAAGCGGGAGGCCGTAACGATTGATCTTCCCCATGTAATAAGTCATTTCAGTTTCGCGCACAGCTTTGGGAAACAAGTCGTAGCCGAGTAGCTGGTCCCATACCAGGTTGTATTTTTGGCTCCAGGTGCCGGGGCTGTTGAACGCGAGTTTATAGTGGTCACCCTCAACTGCCATGGCGACCCACTTACCTGCCATGGTCTTCGCGGTCGCGCTGTACTCATTGGCCTCCGCGTCGTGCCTCAGCAGATGAGCCAGGTCAGCATACGCAGCCAGGGCGTCAATCGCCTTGATGGATAGATTGGCGTTGTGGGCAACGTGGCCGGCAAAGTCATCCGTGGTGAGTTGGTTCTCAGGGTCGAGGCCCTTTTCCTTCAGATATTGAGCCCATTTAGTGAGTTGAGGCCAGTACCGCTCTGCCAACTTTGCGTTGTCTTCAGCGCGCGCCACGGCGTCGACGAGAATGAGCATGTTGCCGCTCTCCTCCACCGGCATCTGGTCTTCTTCGGTTAGCTCTCCACCGCCGTAAACCTGCCCATTAGCCAAGGGATACTGGCCGAGATCGTGAGGCGAGAATGGGAACCGCCAACGGGCCAGCGATGCGTATTCGAGGACAGGAAGAAGTTGAGCTTCAAGCAATCTCGGCTGGAAGAACAGAAAGAATGGAGCCGAGGGGTAGAGCACATCCACCGTGGCGATGCAGCCGTTGGAAAAGTTCTCCTTTGCGAAGAGCATTGGATCGCCATTGGCATCGGCGACCAGCTTGTGCGCGGCCAGGGTTTGCCGATAGGCCAGGACGGCAAGCGCGGCGTAGTGTTCCCCACCGACTTTGGTCAAGTCAGCGGTCAACTCCGTATCCAGCGCTTTACCTCGTGATTCGAGGGCTGCATACTGCCCCTCAGCGGAATCGAGCATTTCCTCCACTGTCTTATTGTTGCGTTGCCAATAGGGCCGCAGATTCCGCTGCAGATATTGGATGGCATAGTCTTCGGTGTAGGACACGAGCAGGTGGCGAGTTACGGCTTGCGTGCCAATCGAACCAAAATCCAGGATTGCAGCCAGATGAGGGCTTTCCTGCGAGGCAGATTCGGGCATGCCAATTGAGTCGCTCACCGGGAGTTTGCCCAGGGCCGCAAAGGTTTCGGCAGGATAAGGCGTGATCGCTAGAGTCGCGTCTTCGTCCTTCGGAACTCCCAGGTGGAAATAACCCCAGTCGATGCGGAGATTGTCTCCAGAGCGGTTCAGAATTTCTTGATCTCGCGACCCCACCGAGAGGACGTTGAGCAACGCGGTCTGGTTACGAAATGACAATACCTTTTGGCTGCGATCATTGACCGCAATCAGGGGATCGACATCGAGAAGAACTGAGACCTGATGCCTGGCTCCATCCGTAGCTTGAATGTTCCACGCCAGATAGGTAACCGGGCGCGAAAGCAGATCCAGGTCACTAGTGATTGCAGGAGTGAAGAAGCTGAGTTCCAGCGCGACGCCGTTTTGGCGAAACTGGTAACGAGTGTGCGTAGGCGTGACCGATCGGCCGGTTTGCTCCATTGCCGGAACGGCATCGGGGTGGTGACCCAAGAAGCGAAACGGAGTACCGTCGATGCGCGCGATCCCAGAGATGGGTTGAGGGCTGCCGGTCCAATGGCTGGTGTCAGAGTCGGTGAGACGATCGGTGGTAGACCAGATGCTGAAATACGGATCGTGCGTAATGAGCGGCGTCGCCGGCGCTCTCTCCTGTGAAATGACGGGGCAAATGCCCATGCCGAAAGCGATGCAAAAAGTCAGAAGTAACGCTGTGGTCTTCATTCGATCCTCTTCATTTCGAGATGACTTGAACTCCGATATGAATTCTCTCACTACGCACCCTGGTCTGTTTCTGCACTGCAGCATTTACTCCAAAGGCCGGCAAGCGTAAGCTCCAGGGTGGCGTGCCCCAGCGCTCGGTTCGACCCGCCTCGATGGCAGAACCTGTGCAAACCGACTCCAACTCGTGGGTGACACAACCACCGTACGCCGCAAAAGCGGTTCTTGCCCTGGTTGGGTTCACGGCTGTGGTTGGACAGATCGTTCTGATGAGGGAACTGATCGTCCTTTTCAACGGCAACGAACTCTCTCTGGGAATCGTGCTGGCGACCTGGCTGATGTGGACCGCGGTGGGGAGCGCGCTGACGGGCCAGCTGGCAAGAAATGTCGCCGAAATCTGCAACGCGATTGCAACCGTCGAATCCCTGTGTGGCCTAAGCTTGCCGCTGACGATCTGGGGCCTTCGCGCGACCAGAGCCCTTTTTCATGCCGTGCCGGGCGAGCTGCTTGGTCCGGTGCCCATGGCGCTGGTTTCTGTGGCTTGCGTCAGCGTATTTTGCGGCCTCTCAGGGTGCCTCTTCGTACTTGCTGCGCAATGGCTTCGGCAGACATGCGCCGTCTCCGGGCAACTGGCAACTAGTTATGCCTATCTGCTTGAAACGTCCGGTTCCGCGTTGGGTGGGATACTGACCAGCATCGTGTTGCTGCGTTTTTTCTCGTCATTCCAGATCGCGGCGATCATCGTTCTGCTGAATGCGTGGGTGGCATTGAGCCTGTTTTTCAATATGCGTCGCATGTGGGTGGCGGCATTGGCCGCAATTGCCTTGTTGGTGGCCGTCCCGCTCGTGACGTACGTTGCGCCACACCTGGAAGAGTCTTCGCAACAGCGTCTATGGACCGGATTCCATGTGCTGGGCTCGCGGGACACGATCTACGGCAGGCTCACGTTGGTCGAAGCAGGAGGAATGCGGAGCATGTATGACAACGGCTCCATCCTGGCCAATGTGCCTGACCCGGCCGCGGCCGAAGAAAGTGTGCACTACGCGCTGCTGGAGCACTCCGCTCCGCGAAGAGTTCTGCTCATCGGCGGAGGTGTAAACGGCAGCATTACAGAAGCGCTGAAACATCCAACGCTTGAACGGCTCGACTACGTTGAACTGGACCCGGCGCTCACAACCATGTTCCGCAAGTTCTTCCCCACGGAATCCGCTCAGGCTTTCTCCGATCCCCGCGTGAACCTGCACCACACGGATGGCAGGCTCTATCTGAAAACGTCCAACGACCGCTTCGACGTTCTCATCATCAACGTTCCCGATCCCCAGACCGCGCAATTGAACCGCTACTACACAGCGGAGTTCTTCCGTTCCGCTCGCGATCACCTGGCCCCGGGAGGATTGCTTGCACTTCAGTTGCACTCATCGGAAGAGACCATTGCGCCGGAGCTGGCGCAGTTTCTTCGCAGCATTTACCACACACTGCAAGGGGAGTTGCCCCATGTCGCCGTCATCCCCGGCGACACAATCCACATGTTCGCGGCCGTCGATTCCAACGTGCTCACGGAGGATCCACAAGTCCTGATCTCCAGGCTGCAGAGCCGCAACCTCCACACGCTCTATGTGCGCGAGTACTTCATTCCCTATCGAATGACGCCTGACCGTATGGAGCAGATTGAGGATCTCCTGAGGCCGATTCAGAAGACGCCCACCAATCGAGATTTCCAGCCCATTGCCTACTACTTTGGCGCGGTGCTTTGGAGCTCCCAGTTTAAGGGGAGCTATGCGCGACTGCTGGAGAGTGCGGAGCAGGTTCCTTTTTCGCCGGTCGTCACTAGCGTGGCGGTGCTCTCTTTGCTGGTGGTTCTTCTTCTTGCCTGGCTGACCAAGCCGACCGTGCGAGCCCGCGCCGCAGCGGTGTGGTCCGTGGCCGCGACGGGCTACACGCTCATGACGCTTCAGATTCTTCTGCTGCTCGCATTCCAGTCCATATACGGCTATGTCTACAAGGAAATGGCAATGCTGATCGGGATGTTCATGGCAGGTACTGCGTTGGGCTGTCGGCTCGGAATCCTGCGCATGCGCAAAGGTCGTGAGGAACTGCTGCTGGCCGTGGCAATGAATCAGTTGCTGCTGGCTGTCTCCGCGCCCTTGCTGCTCGTCGCAGTGAGCCTGCTCGCGCGCAGTTCTACCGGCGGCGTGATGTCCATTGCCCCGGTTGTCTTCCCCGGACTAGCGCTGCTGTGTGCGATGCCGGGAGGGTACCTATTTCCGCTTGCGACGAAGATCTATCTTCGCGGGCACGAAGCATCGTCTGGAACTGGCACTCTCTATGCCCTCGATCTGGTGGGGGGCTGCGGCGGCGCATTGTTGCTCGCCGGATTCCTCATCCCGCTGTTTGGTTTCCGGCCGGTTGCGTGGCTGGCCGGAGTGGTGAGTCTTGCGCCGGCGCTGCTAGCCGCACGAGCACACTTCGATCCCAGAACTAGTTTCGAATCGGTGCTCGATGCTCGCCGAATACAACCGCGGTAAATCGGAAGATGTCGGTATTCTCGTCCCTCCAGCAGTCCGGCGGCATCTCCGCCTTGATGCAGGTCTCCTCAAGAAACTTCATCCGATCCCAGTGCTGCTCCACGGGAACTTGGGGAAGCAGAAGTCCTTCATGGTCGCCGTTTTTCATCAGCAATCCGTGTTGACCGACCTCGATCTCTCGCACGTCGAGCACGTGTCGCAAGGGCGATAACACTGAGATTTCATACTCCAGCTTTGGCAACTCCTCAGCCGTTACCGGACCGAACCGCGGATCGCGCAAGGCAGCCAGGGTGGCAGTGTCGCGGACCGTCAAATAGAGAGGCTTTACCGCGGAGGTGTAACCAATGCAACCGCGCAGATCTCCGCCTTCTTTCAAGGTGACAAAGGCACCGTGCTCCTGATTCAGCGCGTCGCTCGCGCTCGCTCCAGGCTCCAGGGCATGTTTTTCCTGCACCGCGTGCTCCACCGACTTGCGGGCCAGGGCGAGCAATTCGTTTTCGTCGCGGTCGCTCAGCGAGAATGCAGGTTCCTTCACCTTTTCGTCCTGGGCCTTGAAAAAGACGTCCGCACTGTAGCCGACGACGCGGGAGTGATCGCCGGTTACATCGCCTGAATTCGCATACTTGAGCACTCGCGCCCCACTTGCTCCCATCCGTTCGGCTGCAATCATCGCGGCTACAATCGGCGCGCCTCCGCAGGCTTCCCATATTCGCGACTGAAAATTGCGCGACATGCTCAGGTAGTCCCAGGATTCCAGAGCGCTCAGTGTCTTGTGATCGATCTTTTCGGCGTCGTCATACGTGTGATAGTGCGATAGGTCAGAACTGGCCACGATTAAGGTATCGCCGCCCCGGATCAGTTTCGCCAGCGCCACTCCCAGCGCACGGCTGCTCTCGTAGCTTTGATCTCCCATGACAATCGGCACCAGCGTGAAGTTGCCCAGCACGCGCTGCAGCCATGGCAACTGCACTTCAAGCGCGTGCTCCGCGCCCTGTGAGGTGGGAAGATGACCGCGCTCGGAAAACCTGATCGATGAACTCTGCCTGGTCAACTGCTGCGCGAAAGCCTTGTCTACGGGGACTGTTCCGAGCGGAGTGGCGTACGCGTCGCCATCGTAGACCGACGTGAAATCAAATCCTTCGAAGTGTGATGGGGCGATCACTACTACTCGCGAGTATTTGTGCCCTTTCAAGGCTGCGTAGGTGAAGGCTGCCACCGGGCCGGAGTACTGATACCCTGCGTGCGGTGCAACGACCGCAAGAATGGGTCCATCAATCGCGGGTGTTGAGGCATTTGCCAACATGCCATCCATCATGGCTGTCAGGGCGGTGGGATCAGCGGGATAGAAGCTGCCCGCCACTCCCGCTGCTCGCACCTTCTGCTGGTCAGCGCCATGCACATCCTGGTGGGTCACAATCGCTGCAATTCCAAGGAGCAATGCGGACATCGCGTACCTTCCAATGCGCGTTCTGAGATTCATGCGCGGATCCTGTTCTTCTGCGATCAAACGTGCCAGACCCCCGGAATCGTCTGTTTGCAGAATGGGCACTCGCCCTTATGAATAAGCATTTGCCGGATTTCAAGACCGACGCGCTCTACCAACATGCGCCGGCATTGCGGACAGTAGGTGTTCTCTGCCGGATGGCCGGGTACGTTGCCGATGTATACGTAATGCAAACCCTCGGCAACGGCGATTTCCCGGGCGCGTTCCAGCGTGGGAATGGGCGTGATGGGCAGATTCTTCAGCAGATAGTCGGGATGAAACTGCGTGAAGTGCAAGGGAACATCCTGACCAACATTTTGCTTTACCCAGCGCGCCAAGCCGCGAAACTCCACATCGCTGTCATTGAGGGTCGGCACCACGAGGTAGACGATCTCGGTCCATTTGCCCAACTTGCGCAGGGTCACAATCGAGTCCAACACCGGCTTGAGCTGGCCCGTGACAACGTTTCGGTAGTAGGACTCGGAAAACGACTTCAGATCGATCTTGACCGCGTCCATCTTGCCGTAAGCGGCCCGCAACGCCTCTTCTTGCATGTAACCGTTGGAAACCACGATACTGCGGATTCCGGCCTCATGACCCGCATCCGCAGCGTCCATCAGGAACTCGCTGAATACCACGGGCTCGCTGTAGGTGTAAGCGATGGTTGGGCACTGGTACTGCACGGCGAGTTCAGCTACTCGCTTCGGTGGAACATACTGAGCCGGGGCCTGCTCTGGACGCGCCTGCGAAATATCCCAATTCTGGCAAAACTTGCAATTCACGTTGCATCCGGCGGTGGCCAGGGAAAACGCCATTGTCCCGGGAAGATAATGGAAGAGCGGCTTCTTCTCGATGGGGTCGACATGCGCGGCGCATACGCGCGAGTGCACCAGCGAGTAGTACGTGCCGTTGCGATTTTCGCGGACACCGCAGTAACCGCGCTCCCGGTCGCCCACCGCACACTCGCGCGGGCAAAGTTTGCATTTCACCTTTCTATTCGGCAGCTTCTGATAGAACCGTGCCTCTACCGTAAACTGCGCATCGTCCTGCTTCTGTTCGTTATTCCATGCGGGCATTGCCTTGAGCGGTATGGCAAGCTGATGGATGCCGCCTGTCGCACCGGCAGACATTGCGCACATCAAAAAGGAGCGCCGGTTGAGCGCAGAGATTGTAGGGTCGCGCTTCACCGCTGAAATTGGAACTCGCGGCTCCTCAGTATGCGGTAATGAGTAATCGGATTGCATTGCGCACCTCCTCTACGACCCACGCGTCTCAACCAGTTCGATGCGCCGTGGATCGTTCGTCCCCAGCCGGTGATCGGCGTCGGCCGCGGTGGCAATGTAGCGCGGCATTCTGTCTTCGGCTGCGAGCGGCTTCAGTCCCTTTTCGGCCCGTTTCCGCTCAATGGTCTGCCAGCCGATAGTGTCCAGCGCCACTGGGTCCTGGGAGACGATCAGCGCGTTTTGCTGCCAGGCGAACTGGGGTTTGAATGCGGGTCCACCTTCGAAGCAGGCTGTCGTCGCGTCGCAAATGTGCAGGCGCAACCTGGATCGGATCTCGGCAACCATATTCACATCCGCAACATAGGGATCGCAGCCGTTGGGATGGTACTTGTTCGGATTGTGGATGACGCCATACATGTTCTTGAGAGCAATCGATACTCCGGCTCCATCGTGGTCTTTAAGCACTGGCACGTTAATCAACACATCGCACCTCTGGGTGAGAATCTTTGACAGGCGACTCCCGACGCTCCCATAAGACACAAGATCCTCTTCAAATCCCACCCGGTCCGTGCCGTAACATTGCACCTGATTTGCTCCCCCGCGGACGCGGAATCCGGCGCGCTCCAACTCGTCACTGTCCCGATCCCAGATCACGATGTCCTGCGCTAGGATTCCCGCTGCCTGCAGCCTCTCGCAAATCGCCTCCACGAGCTGAACGTTGGTGCTGAGCCCGCGTCCGCCAAGCGTGTTCACCTTCACTGCGACCATTTGCCCCGGGCGGACCACCCTGGACCACGGTTGAATTGGATCAAGAGCGTTGAAGAGGCTTTGCATCGCATGGTCGAGCAGGCTCAGAACCCGACGTTCGTCCACGCCTGCCCCTGCGCTGCGCAATTGCGTGTCCTGGGCAATCACCACCTTGGATTTGCCTGGCGAAGTGACCGGTTCGGCAGCGTCGAGCGCAATCGCCTGGTCAGCGGCTGCCAGACCCACGGCTCCGGCAAGGCAGTTCCTCAGGAAATCCCGCCGGCTCGCGGTGCGCTCGTTGCGCATGGCTCCTACCCCTTGGACCCACAATACGGATGGCCACAATCGGTCAAGCCTGATATACCGCTCACGGCACCGCCCGTCAGTGATATGGAACACGGGGTCTCTGCTCCTCACACACAGTCTCTCCCATGCCGGTTATCTCCGTTACCGGTTTCGCCAGCATCCTGGCTTCGCAAACCGCTTGCGTATACCTATGAATTCAAATCAGATCGCACCGCACCACTCTGAGGAGCTTCACTCTCAGGGAGCGGCTATTTTGAGGGTGCTTCCAGTTCCAGTCCACGCTCTTTCAGCAGGGGCTCCACGCTGGGCTCAGCACCGCGCCATTGCTCATACATCTTGGCGGGGTCCTCAGTGAAGCCGCGAGAGAGCACCATCTGGCGGAAGCGATCGCCGTTGGCCCGTGTAAGCCCGCCATGGTCCTCAAACCATTGAAAAGCGTCATCATCCAACATTTCGCACCACAGATAGGCGTAGTAGCCGGCGGCGTAGCCATTGCCCCAGATATGCAAGAAGTAGCTGGAGCGGTAGCGCGTCGGCACTGCGCTAAGCCATAGGTGCGTCTTCTTCAGCGCATCCACTTCAAAGGTGTCGGGATTCTGGAGCGCAGCATCGGGAGCTAGGCTGTGCCACTGCATGTCCAGCTCTGCAGCGGCCAGCAGTTCGGTAAATTCGTAACCCTGGTTAAATGCCTTTGCATTCTTGATTTTGGCGGCAAGTTCCGCCGGCATCGGCGCGCCGGTTTTATAGTGCCTTGCGTAGTGGTCGAAGACCGCCGGATAACTCGCCCAATGCTCATTGAACTGGGAGGGAAACTCTACGAAATCCCGGGGCACTGAGGTCCCGGAGAGGCTTGGGTATTCGGTATTGGCAAAGATGCCGTGGAGTGCGTGGCCAAATTCGTGGAACATCCCAGTGACATCGTTAAAGCTGATCAACGCCGGCTGACCCGCCGGGGGCTTGGTGAAGTTGGCCACGTTGTACACCACGGGCAACAGGCCCAACAGTCGGGATTGGTTCACAAAGTTGCTCATCCACGCGCCGCCGTTCTTGTTGTCGCGCTTGTAGTAGTCGCAATACCACAAGGCCAGCGGTTTGCCGTCGGCGTCAATGACCTCATATACCTGCACGTCGGGGTTGTAGACCGGAATGTCGGTGCGCTGCTTGAAGCTGATGCCATAAAGCAGGTGAGCCGCATAGAACACTCCGTTGTGGAGTACGTTATTCAACTCGAAGTAGGGCCTGGTTTGCGCCTCGTCCAAATCGTATTTTGCCTTGCGTACCTGCTCGGAATAGAAGTTCCAGTCCCATGGTTGCAGCGCAAACCCGCCCTGCTGCGCATCGATAAGCGCCTGGATGTCCCTGGCTTCACCCACGGCCCTGGCGGTTGCCCCGGGCACCAGCGCATCCATAAATTTGAGCGCCGTTGCAGGCGTGTGCGCCATCTGATCTTCAAGGTTCCATGCCGCGTAATTGGGGTAGCCGAGAAGTCTGGCCTTCTGGGCACGCAACTGAGCCAGGCGGGCGATGGTGTCGCGCGTGTCGTTGGCATCCCCACGCTCGGCACGATTCCACGCCTCCTGGAACAGAGCTTGGCGGGTGACGCGATTACGCAGAGACAACAAGCTCGGCTGTTGCGTTGTGTTCTGCAGGGGAATCACCCAGCCCTCGACATTGCGATCCTTGGCGGCCTGCGCGGCGGCAGCCAACTCGGCCTCGCTCAATCCCGACAGCGCGGCTTTGTCCTTCGTCACATAGGCTCCGTCCCTGGTGGCGGCCAGCAGCTTGGATATAAAGGCAGTGGAGAGATTGGCATCCTCTTCATTGAGCTTTTTCAACTCGGCTTTGTCGGCGTCAGAAAGCCGCGCACCGGAGTGCACAAATTGCTCGTAGTCATATTCCACCAGGCGCAGGGATTCGGCATCTAGATGCAGCGAATGGCGCTCGTCGTAAATCTCGGATACCCGCTTGAATAATTTGGGATTCAGGTAAGTGGCATCCTGCAAAGCGGACAGCTTTGGCGCCTCGGTCTCCTGGATCTTTTGCAGCACCGGATTCATATTGGCGCCGGTAACCCCGCTGAAAGCTCCCATCACACGGGTGAGTAGCTGCCCGGACCTTTCCATGGCCACGACGGTGTTCTCAAACGTGGGCTCCGCCGGATTGTCAGCGATGGCGTTCGTCTCCTCGAGCTGCTGGGCAATTCCGGCCTCAATCGCAGGCTGATAGTCGGCATCCTTGATCTTGTCGAACGGCGGAGCATGAAAGGGCAAAGAACTGGGGGCATAAAACGGGTTGGCGGGGCCGAAACCCACATCGGCAGGCTCGGCGCGCAGGGAACCAGAAGTGAGCGCAATGACGCCTGTAGTGACCAATGTTGATATCTGTGACATTAGAATCCTCATTCTGCCTGGCCCAATTCTATTCATGACTGCGTATGCTCCCTACCCTCGGTGGAGCACTGGAATTTCCTCACCAGGGATGATCCAGCAGTTTACTCCTCGGGGCAAAAGCGGCGGGAGAGCCCGACTTCGCGATCGTGGATTTGGCACCATCTCGTGACACACGTGGAGAGCGGTATAATTCGGGCGCATTCGTTCTGAAAAATGAGATTCACATCAACCACCAGCCTTGTCTGCGTCTGGCAAGGTCCAGACCTTTCGCCTGACTGCCCGCCTCAATTTGAGGCCGTTCCACTCTCTCAATGTCCAATCCGGAGGAACCATTCATGTTTGAAGTCCGCGCCTCATTTACTCCGCTATTCCTGATTGCAGCTCTCGCCGTCAGTTGTGGTATTCGATCGTCGCGTGCACAGGCGCCAGCCGGGCCCGGATCGCCTCTGAACCTGCGTTGCGAATACCTGCCGGACCCATTGGGGGTCGATACTGCCCAGCCCCGTTTCTCCTGGGTGCTGCAGGATTCGCAGCGCGCAGAAGCGCAAACTGCGTACCAGGTTCTGGTGGCGACCAAGCCCGACCAGCTGGGCCACGACAGTGGCGACCAATGGGACAGCGGGAAGGTAGCCTCAGAGGACTCGACCCAGGTCGTCTACGCCGGTAAGGCGCTTCAAAGCGGCAAGACCTACTATTGGAAGGTTCGCACCTGGGATAAAGAAGGAAAGTCCAGCGAGTATAGCCGGACGGCACACTTCGGTATGGGGTTGTTGTCACAGGCGGAGTGGAAAGGTTCCTGGATTGGCAGCGGCAGCGCCGGCGGTAACGAGTTTCGCAAAGAATTTACGCTGAACGGCAAGGTTGCCGACGCCCGCGTCTACATCACCGCGCTGGGGTATTACGAGCTGCGGGTGAATGGAAAGAGGATCGGCCACAATGTGCTCGATCCGGGATGGACCACGTATCCCAAGCGAGTGCTCTACTCCACCTATGACATCTCCTCAGCCCTGCAGGAAGGGCCGAACGTGATTGCAGTTATGCTCAGCGGCGGATGGGCAACTCAAAAGGTGAATGGTTCTGATATTTATTACAATTCGCCCGCGCTACTGATGCAGATGAATGCCGAACTCGCAGGGGGCCGACAGATGAGTGTGGTCAGTGACGCCTCTTGGAAGACAACTGCGGGGCCGATCGTGGACGCCAGCGTTTACGACGGAGAAGTGTATGACGCGCGCCGCGAAACACCGGGTTGGGATACGCCGGGGTTTGCGGACGCTGGATGGAGCGCGGCGCAGGTGATGCAAGGCTCCGCAGGCATTCGTTCCTCGCAGATGATGCAGCCCATTCGCGTAGTCGATACCATCGTCCCGGTCAAGCTCACCAGTCCTGAACCGGGAGTGTATGTCTACGATATGGGGCAGAATATGAGCGGCTGGGCCCGCCTGCAAGTGGAAGGACCGGCAGGCGCCAAGGTCACGCTCCGCTACGCTGAGCTTCTCTACGACAACGGAATGATCAACCGCGAGAATATTCGCGAAGCGAAATCCCGCGACATCTACATTCTTCGCGGCGGCGAGCAGGAGAATTATGAGGCGCGTTTCACCTATCACGGATTCCGCTACGTTGAGGTAACGGGCTTCCCTGGGACGCCCAGCCTTGATTCGGTGCGCGGGCGCGTGGCCCACACCGCGGTAAACACCGTGGGCAGCTTTATGGCCTCAAAACAGATTCTCAACGACATCCAGAAGCTGGTTCGCTGGTCTCAACTCACCAATCTCTTCAGCGTCCCCACCGATTGCGACCAGCGCGATGAACGCCAAGGATGGATGGGCGATGCGCAGGCCACCGCAGAAGAAGCCATGATGAACTTCGATATGGCGGCTTTCTACACCAACTTTATCCGCGACATTGCTGACGCCCAGGGAGACGATGGCGCGTTGCCCTCCACGGTTCCTCGCAAGTACGGCATGTACCCCGCCGATCTCGGTTGGGAAACAGCCTATCCGTTGCTCGTGAAGTACATGTGGGAGCAGTATGGCGATCGTCGCATTCTGGAGCAGAACGAGAGCGGCTTGAAGAAGTACATTGAGTTCCTGCGCAGCCATGCGGTCGACAATGTCATGCACGACAAACTTGGTCACGAAGGCGACTGGGTGGAGCTGGCTCACACTCCCAACGATTATGTTGCTGACTTCTGGTACTACTACGATGTCCAGACCTTGGCCAGAATCGAAAAGACTCTGGGCAACTCAGCCAGTGCGGAAACTTACGGCAGGCTCGCCACGGATATTCGCGACGCCTTCAACCGTACCTATTTCCACCCGGAGACGGGCCAGTACGCCAACGGCACGCAGGCAGCCAACGCCATGGCGCTGTTCCTTGACATGGTTCCCAAGGACCAGCGCGACGCAGTTACAGACAATCTGACCAACGATGTCCTCTATTTCCACGACACTCACGTCACCACTGGGTTTATTGGCGTTAAGTTCCTCCTGCCCGCGTTGACGTCGACAGGACACTCTGACCTGGCCTATGACCTCTCGGTGCAAACCACCTATCCCAGTTGGGGCTACATGATTTCACGCGGAGCCACCACGCTGTGGGAACTGTGGGAGGAAAAATCCGGACGGAGCATGAACTCCCAGGATCACATTATGTTCGGCAGCGTGGGAGCGTGGTTCTACCAGGGGCTGGCGGGCATTAACCAGAGCGAAGACGGATCTGGATACCGCCATCTCCGCATCGAGCCCCAGATTGTGCGCGACCTGCATTGGGCCAGCGGCACGGTGGATACAATTCGCGGCACGGTCACTTCATCCTGGAATCACCAGCCGGGCGCCGTGACGCTGCAAGTCACAATTCCCGTCGGTTCCGATGCTCGCGTGGTTATCCCCAAGGCAGATGAGATGTCGGGAGTTATGGTGGAGGAAAATGGCCACGTGGTTTGGGAGAAAGGCCACTTCGTTCCCGGAGATCCCGGCGTTGCCAGCGCAACAGAGGAAGACGGCAACTTTGCCTTTGAGGTGGGATCTGGAGAGTATTCCTTCCGCCTCACTGGGAAGTAAGACCGAGAACCATATCGGGGGGCCGATCACACCCGTGGTCGGCTCCCCATATTTCCGATCCCGCCTTTGGCCTGATTCCCGATCTAGCTTGCCAACACAAAGAGTTGGCTACCGCGACTCGATCATTGCGATCTATTCATCGTTGGTCCCGCGACTGCTAGTCCATCATCGACGAATTGAGTTCAAGATGATATGGAGAAGGGGCTGCAGCTTCTATTGCCAAATCAGCTATTGTGGCTCCGTCCAGCACGTCGAGCATGGCCCTTTGGGCCTTAACCCAGACAGGATGCGCCGGGCACCACGACTTCCGATTGCAGGATTGCCCATGTGTCAGGCAGACGTTGAGCATGATTGGCCCATCGATGGCCTCAATCACTTCGCGCACTGATGCCTGCCGGCCGCGTGCGAGAATCTCGAATCCGCCCAGCGGTCCCCGCCGGGAAGAGATCAGCTCCGCGCGGGTCAGTGCCTGCAGAACCTTGGAAAGGAAGCTGCTGGGAGCACCTGTGGCCTCGGCCAGCGCCGGCAACATTGCGCGCTCGTTGTCGGCCAGAGTGGCGAGATGAATCATCACTCGCACGGCGTAATCGGCCGCACGCGTCAACTGCATTGATGAACTGAACTTTTCCATGTTGTTGCCACCTATAGCATAAATTGCGGACCGAAACACCGAAGACCGTTGCAGTGGGCACTCGCATCGCTGGGTGTGCGCTGTATGCACAGGCTTACCTTCCTTCCTGGCGCGTGAGTCGCATGGAGTTGGCCACCACCGACGTGCTGGACAGTAACATGGCGGCCGCGGCGAAGATGGGCGTGAGCACCCCGGCAAAGGCCAGCGTGATGCCCAAGCCGTTGTAAATGAACGCCCAAGACAGGTTCTGCCGGACCACTCGCCTGGTTTTGGCGGCAAGGCGAAAAGCGTCCTCCACCCTGGCCAGCGATCCACTGACCAGAACCACCGGGGCAGCGCTCATGGCAATGTCGGCGCCGGTTCCCAGGGCGATGCCCAAGTCAGCCTGGGCCAGCGCGGGCGCATCATTCACCCCATCACCAATCAGTGCAACTCGCTTCCCGGACTGCTGCAATTCCCTGATAATGCGCACCTTGGCGGCGGGAGGGGCTTCGGCGGTGAAGTCGTCTACACCAATCTGACGCGCTACCGCGGCGGCTGTCGGCCATGAATCCCCGGTCACCATCTTCACGCGAATGCCACGCTCGCACAGGCGCTCCACCATTTCAACTGCCCCGGGCTTGATCTCGTCGCCAAAACCAAGCATTCCGCGAACCGCTTCATCCCAACCAAAAAATGCAACTGTCCGGCCGGCTTTCTGCAACTCCCCGGCGCGCAATTCCGCGTCGGCGCCCATCTGGCAGCACGCCGTCGACATCATTTGCCGGTTGCCGATAAATACGCGGCGCCCACCGGCAGTTCCGCTGATCCCCTCCCCTTTACGAATCTCAACGGCCTCTGCAGCCAGAGATTGAAGATGGTGCGAACCGGCGTATTCGACAACGGCGCGGCCCAACAGGTGCTCGGAATAGGCTTCAATTCCCGCCAGCATGGGCAGCCACTCCGCAAAAAACAGCTCTTCACTATTGCTCTCAGCATGCAGCGGCTCCGCGCCGCCGCAGCCGCCCGCTAGCGCCAACGCTTCCACCTTCGTTTCCAGCAGGGCAAACTCAACCAGACGAAAGTCTCCGTGGGTTACGGTTCCGGTTTTGTCCAGCACCACCACGTCGATCTTGCCCAGGGTTTCAAGCACCCGGCTGTCGCTGATCAGCAGGCCCTCTTGCGATGCGCGGCCCACAGCCGCAGTAATCGCCAATGGAGTGGCAAGGCCAAGTGCACAGGGGCAGGCAATAACCAGGATCGTGGTAGCGCGTAACATGGCAGCGACGATGCCGGCGTGCGTCCCAGCCAGTACGGCGAAATCCAACGCAGCCAGCAACACTACCACCGGAACAAAGACGCGAGCCACGCGATCCACTGTACGCTCGATGGGAGCACGGCTGGCCAATGCCCGCTCTACCAGCCGGATGATCTGGGCCAGCGCACTCTCGTCTCCAGTTCTGGTGGCGCGCACCTGGATCACTCCACCAGCGTTCAGACTCCCAGAGACCACCGCATCTCCGATTCGCTTGGTCACTGGTGTGGATTCTCCGCTGAGCAGCGATTCATCGGCGTAGGTCTCCCCTTCAACCACAATTCCATCCGCAGGCACGCGCTCACCTGCCTTGACCACAAAAACCTGTCCCGGTGCGAGTGCATCGATCGCCACAAAGCGCTCACCTGCACTGCTGAGGAGGCGTACCTTCTTTGGCATGAGCCGGTAGAGCAGAGCAATGTTGCGCGAGGCACGATCCTTCGCCGCGCGCTCGATCAGTTTGCCCGCCAGAACCAGAGTGACGATGGCGGCAGCGGTGTCGAAATAAACATGGGTCTGGCCGCGTATGGTCTGCGCGGCGCTGAGAAAGTACGCGGCAAGAATCCCCATTGCCAGCAGAGCCTCCATACGAATCTGCCGGTTATAGATTCCAAGCGCAGCGGCGCGGAGGATCGGCCAGGCACAGTAAAACACCAGCGGAGTGGCCAGCAGTAAAAGGAAGAATGGCAGGATGCGGCTGGCGCTTGCGGAGATCTGTTCGAAGTAGCCAACATAGAGGATAGTGCTGAAACCCATGATGTTGGCCCACAGAAAGGCGGCCACACCCAGGCGCAACAGCAGGTCACGAGCCTCCGATTTACCTGCGGTGTTTTCCCCGCCATACTCTGTCGCCCGGTAGCCGAGTTTGGCAATGCGCGCCGCAATGCTGTCCGGAGGAAGATACTGTGGGCAGTACTTTACCTTGGCCAGATCGGAAGCAAAGAACACATCGGCCTCGACCACGCCGGGCAGCGCGCGCAATGCATGCTCGATGAGCCAAGCGCACGCGGAACACCACATCCCGCTGACCTGCAACAGCACTTCCTGCGTGGGGGCCCGGGGATCGATCGCGACTGGCGATGTGGGCTCGTTCTCGCCCGTAGGATTGGAGATAAGCCCCAACTCCAGGCTGCGGCGAAAGACCTCAGTGTCACGAATGTTCTGTCCGCTGGCGATCACTCCGCTCTCCAGCAGAATGGCATAGACGTTGGCGCAGCCCATGCAACAGAAGGGAATCTCGCGGGCATTGCAGGTGCGCACCAGCGGATGCTTCCCGCAGGGAAGCTCACATAACCCGCAGGTTGCGTTAGTTCCCATGGTCAGCGGCTTCCGCCTCCACCCGATTCAGAACTCTGGCCGATCGGTCTGCCCTGCTGATCGAGCATCACCGGATTAGCGCGCTTGGTGGCCACGAAAACAAAAATAAGAATTCCGCAAAAAACCACAAACACCACCGCCAGCACCACCGTGAGCGGCGCAATGGGACGGCGCATTGAAAGCGTTGCCGCCTGGCGTTGGTTCAAATCCATCAGTGCTCCTTCCATACTCATTGGTCAAACGGCCCGGCATCTCTTGAACTAATGCTTCCCTGCAGGCTTAGCCGGCGGCTCATTTTCCATAGGTGCGATAAAAGTCTCCGCAAACAAGCCGTCCTTTTGCGCCGGAACCACATGCGTCAAAATGCTCAGGTGATTAACTCCGGGGCTGACTGCCGTAGCAGCGGCGGCAATATCGAACTCGCGCTGCAACGTCTCGCCGGGCTGCAGCGTGACCCCATCTTCCATGCCCAGAATCTTGCAGGCCGGCAGGTCCGCGAGGGAGAGAGTCACCCTTGCTTGACTCTTGCCGCGATTGGACGCCAGCAGACGGAACCGGTTATGGATCAGGCCATCCGGTCCTTTGCTGTAGAGGGTGATGCGGTCGGGCATGATGCGCACCAGCACCGCCTGGCGCACGTTGATGGCGATGGAGAGCCCCGATGCGTAGATCATGAGCAACACCAGCACCGCGACTCGTTTGCCGTCGCGCAAGCCGATGCGGCGATACCACGGTTCCTCCGCGGCGTTCTTGCCCGCATCGCCCCACGCATAGTGGATCAGCGATTCTCTGCCCATCCGGCCCAAGATCGTGGAGCAACCATCAATACATTCGGCGCAATGAGTGCACTCCAACTGGTGCGAAGAGAGGCGAATGTCGATGCCCATGGGACAGGCCAGCACACATTTCTCGCAGTGAATACACTTGCCCTCGTCGTCCTGGTAATGCACCTGCAGCGTATGCTTGTCGGCCAACATATTCTGCAGGTAGCCATAGGGGCAGATCGCGGTGCAGAACCGCTGTCGCAGAAATGCGAAATCGAGCAGCGTAACCAGGGTCACACTGGCCCCTACAATACCTCCCGCGGTGCGAATGTCGAGCGTGAGCAGGCGATGAAAGAGATCCACGGGCGGAACAAAGTAGGAAACGAAGACGAAGGTTACGAAAACCGAGGAGGGCAGCAGAACGGCTGAAAAGAGTGCAATTGAGAGCATGCGCCTCAAGCTGGGTCCGCGCTTCGACAACTTTCGGTTGACAAGACGCGAGATCCGTTTTTCAAGCGTGTTCGCGGCCTCGCTGAAAATCATCTGCGGGCAGAGATAGCCACACCAAAAACGCCCGTAGATCATGGCCATAGCGGCCACCAGTATCCACAGAAACATCATGGACAGAAAGATGATGGCGAACTCGCTGATCCATAGCTCCGCACCAAAAAAATAAAAACGCTGGCGAGGCAGGTCGAGGCGTATCACGTCGAACAGCGGCAGCAGGATAAAGACGACGAAGCAGATCAGTTGCACCGTCTTGCGCACGCGATGGAACTTCGTGCCCGGAAGGACAACCCTTGTGCGCGCTGGTGCGGCGTTGATCTTTGTGTCAGTCGCCATCGTATTCCAGTCCTTACATCGTACCCATGTGGTCCATGTGACCGTGCATCGCGGAACCGGCCATAACTCCCCGCGCAATCAGTAGAGCCCCCATTACCAGAACCGTAACCGCGGAGATGGTGGTTCCCCAGCGCGCCAGCTTGCGCGTGGCCGCCGACGATCCCAACCCCACCACCACCAGCGCTGCACTGGTGCCCATACCGAATGCCAACATTGTCAGGGCTCCGTCCAGGGGCGTAGCCGCACCCAGCGCTTTCATCAGCGCCGCGTACACCAGCCCGCAGGGCAGGAAACCCATCAGCACCCCGAGCGAGAATTTGCTGACCGCGGACGGGGACGACATCAATTTGCCGGCCGGACGCAGAAGCCGCGAAGGCAGCGCGAATCCGCGCCAGGCCCTTACTCCTGGCGACAATCCCAGCAAAACCAGGCCGGCTATTACCATGGCCACGCCGGCCACAATCGCGGCTACGTTTTCCACTCCAGCCAGCCGGCCCACAAATCCCATGGTCCCCCCGGCCAGTCCTGCAATCGCGCCTAGCAACATGTACGTGAGTGTGCGGCCGGAGTTATAAGCCAGATGCAGCCTCAACAAGGACCGCTGTGCGGCTCCAGTATTGGCGGCCACGCTGTAGGTGAGCACAATAGGCCCGCACATCTGCACACAGTGGAGACTGCTGACGAATCCGAAAGCCAATACGAGAAAGAAGTCGCTGGGAGTCATGGCCTTTCCTGAGCCTGGCTCTTCTGTCTGGCTTGGCCGTTCTCCTCCTTGAAATTCAACAGGGGCGCGTTCGGACCGTGCTTCAACTTCGGATTCAGCCCCGGGAATGTCACGCACATGCGGTGGAAATCGAAGCGCTGCATAGTGATGGCATGAGATGGGCAACGTGCGGCGCACAGACCACAGCGGATGCAAGTGGTCTCATCCTTCATCATCACCCCGCCCAGGCTGTCGAGTTGGGCCTTGTCATATTTGTCAATGTCCGCCGGCGCCACGGCTAGCATGCTTGCCACCCAGTCGCGTCCCTCACTCGTGCGGCAGACTTCTGCCAGGCCGGTCAAGCGGATCAGGTTTTCAGGACAGATATCCACGCAACCGGTACAGGCCAGGCACATCGCCGTGTCAAACACGGTGTTGACATTGCAGCGAAGGCAGCGTGACGCCTGTGCGCGTGCAACATTCTCAGGATATGTATCCTCGATAACCTGCAGGGAGGATGCGCGCTCCGCTGCGTCAACCACCGGAGGGTGATGGCGACGCAACTGGTCCCAGCCCTCCCGCATGGTATAAACCGCCGGCGACCAGGACGAGCGCACCGTCTCTTCGCTGCGCGTGCCGCGAAGAAAGTCGTGCATCGAACGGGCTGCAATTTGCGCCGACCGGATCGCGTTGATAAACAGGCGCGGACCGTGCGCGATGTCGCCGCAGGCAAAGACGTCGGGAGCGCTGGTCTGATAGGTCTCCGGATCCACTTTGATCAGTCCGCGGTTCGACTCCACTCCGTCTCCCGGCTGCAGGAATGAAAGGTCAGATGACTGGCCGATTGAAAAGATAATAGTGTCGGCTGGGATTTCTTCGACGTTGGCCTCATTGAACATGGGGTTGAAGCGGCCGTTGGCATCAAAGACCGCGGAGCACTCCACGGTACGCAACCCCGCCACCTTGCCGTCGCGGCCCACAATCTCACGAGGACCCCGCGAATTGTGCAGCACCAATCCCTCTTCGGCGCCCTCGGTCACCTCGATCTCGTCGGCTGGCATCTCCGAGCGCTTTTCCAGGCAGACCACGTGCACTTCCTTGTCGCCGCTCATCCTCATCGCCGAGCGAGCCACGTCGTAGGCCACGGATTCGCCGCGCTCGATGTCCGCCATGGTGTCGGTGTGACCGAGCAGCTCCAGCGGGCGTACTGCGGAGCGCGCCACGTCATAGGCCACGTTTCCGCCGCCGATCACGATGATCCGTTTGCCCACCGGCAGAGGATTACCTTCGTTGAAGGCGCGCAGAAAATCCATCCCGTCGTATACGCCGCTGAGGTTGGCTCCGGGCAGATCCAGCTTGCGCCCCTTGGGCAACCCCACGCCGAGGAAGATGGCCTTGAAGCCCTGTGCGCGCAGGCTCTCAATCGTGAAGTCGCGGCCCAGCCGCTGATTGCACTTTAGTTCGATCCCCAGCGACAGGATGGCGTTGATCTCCGCCATAACCAGGTCGCGCGGCAGGCGGAAGACCGGTACTCCCGCGGTCAGCATGCCTCCCGGCGCGGAATAGGCTTCGAATACCGTCACCTTGTATCCCACTTGCGCCAGGTCATGTGCCACGGTCAGGCCGGCCACTCCCGCACCGACCACCGCAACCGGTTCATAGTTGCCGCGATTCTGGGGCAGCATCTGCTGATTGCAGCCCTCGCGGTAAGATTTGAAATCTCCGCTCTCCGGACCAAACTGATCGGTCACAAATCGCTTCAGAGCGCGAATCGATACCGGACTATCCAGGGAGCCTCGGCGGCAATTCGCTTCGCACGGCGCGCCGCACACTCGCCCGCAGATTGAGGCAAACGGATTGGTGGCGCGCGCGATGCGATATGCGTCCTCGTCGCGGCCTTCCGCGATTGCGTTCACATACCCGCATGCGTCGGTGTGCACGGGACAGGCATCCTGGCACTTGACCATTTCCATCCAGTAGCCTGCCCCGCCGATCACGTCGAATTGTCCGCCTGTTTGCGCCATGTTCCGTCCGCTATTCCTCGTGTCCGGGCTTCTTGAATAGGAAGGCAAGGAGAATGATTAGATAAGCCGCGATCAGAGCTCCCACCACGTACATAAAGCCGTTGGCGGTTCCGGTTACCGCGTTGAGTTGCTGCACAAGCGGGCCGCGGGTTGAATGATGAATTTCGCCATTCATAAAAACGACGAGGTAAATCACGACCGCTGCACCGATGATGGGAAACGCGAGTTTCAGGAATCCGGGAACTCCGGTTCCCTTTCGCTCCGTGATCCATCCGTCCGCATATTCCTTCAATTCAGGCTTGGAATCTTCAGTGCTCATCAAGGCCTCCGCGGCGCGCCGGCGCCGGTTGGTTGCGTTTCATCATCGTCAGGATTGTCCTTGAGCATGCGGTACTTCGGCTCCTCGCTGTTCGGGCCAAGGTATCCATCCTTCAGCGAGCGAACGAAGAAAAACACCGCCCCACCCGCCAGCAGCACGAACAGGAAATAGGAAAAGTACACGCTCGGATAGGTGAAATCAGTCATAGCCGCGCCTCACTTCTCATAGTCGTTGTCGGGCCGCCAGTCCTTGGCGCGGCCACGCGTTTGCAGGTAGGCGACCAGGTCGTCTAGCTCCTGTGAATTGCCCGCGATCCACGGAAACGGCGGCATGATCGAGCCCGGCACCAGGTCGCGCGGATTACGGAAGTGTGCGCGATGCCACTCCTTGTTGTATTTGCCGCCGATGCGCGAAAGATCCGGCCCCGTGCGCTTGGTGCCGAAGGTCTGACGATAGTCGTAGACAAATTCATCGGGAGTGGAGACCGGGGAAGGAACGCCCTTCCATCCCGAGCGAATTACGTCCGAGGCCAGGGTGCGCGTCTGCTGGGTGTGGCAATACTTGCAGCCTTCGCGAATGTAGATGGCGTAGCCGCGCTTTTCCTGCTCGGTGTAATCTACCAGCTTGCCGGTCGGCCCCTTCGACGGGTCGGCGTTGGCAAAGGGCTTTCCCCAGCTCTTATCGATCAGGGGTGGCGCCACCGTGGTGAGTAGCCCGCCTATAAAGAACAGGCCCAGAGCGGCCACCACAAACCAGGTTGCATTTGAATCGGTCTTGTGCAGCATGCGATCTCCCTTCGCCTACGAGCGCACCGGCTCGGCCTGGGCTTTACCGCTTCCCAGTGCGGTGGACCAAATGTTGTAGAGAAACAGTACGATTCCGGAGAAGATCAGGATTCCAGAGAAGAAGCGCACCATCCATACCGGCTTCAGAGCGACCACCGTGTCAATGAATGGGATCGACGGATTGTTCCACTGCCAGCCCTGCCAGAACCCGCCCAGCCACAGCGCCGTAAACATGCCAAGCCCGCCGACCAAAAACAGCCAGAAGCTCCAGTTGGCCGCGGCTTCAGAGTGAAGCGTAGTTTTGAAAACCCGCGGTATCACGTAATACACGCCCGCCATGGCCATGAAGGAAAAGGTTCCCAGAACCGCCATATGCGCGTGGCCGGGAATCCAATCCGTCTTGGAAACAATTGCGTTTACCGAGCGCAGGCTATGCATCGGTCCCTGGAAACACGTGAGCAGATAGAACACCGTGCCCGACATCAGGAACTTGAGCGAAACGTTGTCACTGAGCTGGTGCCACTCGCCCTTCATCGTGGCAATGAAGTTATAAACCACCGCCCACACCGGAATCAGAAGCATGATGGAGAAGACGATGGAGACGGTCTGCAGCCACTGCGAGATCGGTCCGTGGAGCATGTGGTGGGCGCCGGTCCACACATAGACAAAGGCCAGTGACCAGAAGCCAACCATCGACAACTTATGGCTGAACAACGGTGTGTTCGAGGCGCGGGGGATAAAGTAGTAGGCCACCGCAAGTCCGGCTGGCGTGAAGATCAGTCCAACCGCATTGTGGGTGTACATCCAGGTCAGGTTGGCCTGGTTTACGCCGGTGATGCCGGGCAGCAACGTGGCGAAGTTACCGGTCAGGTAAACGAATGCCGTCCACAGGATGGTGCCCATCAGATACCAGGTGGATACGTACATCTGATTATATTTGCGCGTGGCAATGGTGGCGAAGATGTTCACCCCAAACATCACCCACGCAATCACCACCAGCACCGCAACCGGTGTGGGCAGGTCAGCGTATTCCAGGCCCTTCTGGTATCCGCCCAGGAGGGTCACGATGGCGCTGAGGATGATGATGTTCCACAATATTGAGGTCGCTATGCCCAGCTTTTCACTCCACAGCTTCACCCCGCAGAGGCGCGGGACAATGTAATACGCCAACCCCATATCCGCCGCCAGCAGCCAGCCGAACAACATGCCGTTGACGTGCAAAGGACGCATGCGCCCGTAGGTGAAGTACGGAATCGTGCCCAGGAATTGCGGCCACACAAATTTTGCCGCGATGATGAGGGCGATGACGCCGACGATGGCGAAGTACCCGACCGCGCCAAGCAGAAACCATTTCACTGTGGTGTCCTGGTGGATTTCCGGCGAGGCAACCGCGGCGCTGGAACTAATGCCTGGTTGTATAGCCTTTACTGCCTCTGCCATTACTGCCTCCTCTGGTGCTTCTCACTCTCAATTCCCGCTTTGCTTCGTGGCTTAGTTGAGACTGCGAATGTAATTCACAATGTCGCCGACATCGTTTTGCGAAAGCCCGTAATCCATCCATGAGGGCATGGCCGTACCCTCCACGCCATACATCACCGACTCGAACAGACGACGGTCCGGTGCGTTGTGAATGAAGGCGGAGTTCCTCAGATTGCGCGGACGCGGCGAGATATCCATCGAGTTTGGTCCTCTGCCATCGGCCTTGCGCCCGTGGCAACCAATGCAGCGTTGCATGAAGATTGCCTGGCCCCTGCTCGCCGAATCCACCGACATGGGCATCGGGTTCTGCTCCGGTACCTTGCGCGGCTTCAGCAGGCGTTGCGGCTCATGTACGAAGGCTGCCGATACGTAATCGAATACACCCTTGATTTGCACGTCGTTCAGGGTCTTGCCCCAATCGGGCATCGAGGTTCCGGGCACGCCATCGTGAATCGAGGTTAGGAAGCGGGCTTCCGGCTTGGTGACCATGAACTCGGCTCTGGTAAGGTCGCGCGGCGCGGGATCGAGATAGATCGCGTTGATGCCATGGCCGTCACCCTTTTCTCCGTGACAGCGAGCACAAAGGCTCTTGTAGGTCTCGGCCGGTGTCGCGGGCGCAGGTGGCGCGGTGCGTGTGAGCAGGTACGCGGTAATGTCCTGGAACTCGGCGTCCGGCAGTCCAAACACCGGCATATTCGAATCTGGAATTCGCGAGCGCGGATTGTGGAAGTGGTCCATCAGCCAGGGTTCGTCGCGCACCAGTCCCTCATAGGAAAGGTCGGGCGAGATTCCGCCATCGTGATCCCCTAGCTTGTGGCAGGAGAGGCATGCGTAGCCCTGAATCAACTGCCCGCCGCGTTCGGCCGCGGTCTTTGCGGGAGCAGCATTCGCGGCGGCTGCGCCCACGCTCTCCGGAACCGGAGCTTCGGCCTTTGCCTGCAGTTGAAAACTGTCCATCGACGACTGGGCCGGGCTGGCACCGTGCCGGCTCTTGAGAAAAATCACCAGCGCCTTACGGTCGTCGTCGCTGAGTTTGAATTGCGGCATGATCGAGGTGGGCGTGTAAGCGCGGGGATCAACGATATGTCCCCACAGGTAATCCAGCTTGCGCTCTTTACCTTCTTCGGTCAGATCCGGACCCAAAGTTCCTGCCGATAAACCCTCGATGCGATGGCATCCATAGCATCCCGTCTTGAAGAACAGCGCACGTCCGTGGGCCACCAGCGGCGTTCCGGCGAAATCCTTGCCGGTATGGCACTGGGCGCAGTTGGCCTGCATGTATTCCTTGCCGCGAAGGTGAGCCGCGATCTCCTTATTCCAGCCGGTTTGCGTGGTGTAGCCCAGCATGGGGTCCGGACAGAAGGAGTCCTCGCCATGCGCGTCGCCTGCCTCCAAGCCACGCCCCTGGCCGTCGTGACATGTAGTGCAGCCGAACTCTGAGAACTTGTGGCGCCGCTCCCAGCGACCGTTGCGGAAGACGTCGCCCATCTCAGCCGAGTAGGGGTGGGTGCGCAGCGGTTCATTGGCGGAAGTGAAGCGCGGGTCGTCCGCGGCGATGTGGCAGCTTTCGCAGCGATCGATACGCGTGCCGCCAAACGCCGTCACAATGGTCTGCTCGATCTTCGGAGTTTTTCCCTCAAGCGAGGCTCGTTCGGCGGGGGTCTTCGCCAGTTCAAGCGCCTGATGGAAGTAAGCCCTTTGATTGTCCTCCCAGCGGCTCTGGAACTGGTCGTACACCACCACTCCCGACCCCACCAACACCACTAGGCTCACCACGGCCAACGCCAGTCGCATACCTGAAACTCCTCAGAACGGTGACACGAACTGCCAGTTCGCGCCGCGGAAGAAAGTGCCAATCACAATCAGGATCACGTTCACAACCACGCAAATCAGAAAGAGCGAATTCGCCAGCAGCCGTTGTCGCGCAAACCACCGCCCCACGCCCGCCTTGCCGCGGTCAAAATAGGGCAGCAGCACCAGCAGCAGCAGTTCGATGCCCGGTACGCCGATGCCGCCCCAGAAGGCCGAGTAGCTCACCTGCTCCTGCAAACCCAGGAAGTACCACGGCGCCTTGGCCGGGTTGGGCGGATGCATTACGTTCACAGGCTGTTCCAATGGCGCATTAAAGAAGAAGGAAACCGCCATCACTCCCGCAATGGTCAACAGCAGGACAAACAACTCGGCAATAAGCAGATTGGGCCAACTGAAGACCGTGTCCGGATTCAGCTTGTCGACCTTTACAAACGTTCCGCGCACGATTCCTTGCAGGCTGAATCTGCGGCCAGGCTCGGCATGCGCGCCGCGGGTGGCCATAGCCAGTGCAGGCTCCGGTTCAACAACGACTTCCACCGGCGGTTCGGTTTCGACTTCCTCAGGCTTGGCTAGACCGCCGTCCTTGCGAATCCGCCAGAAGTGCACTGCCACAAGCAACGTGAGCGCCAGGGGCAACACCACTACGTGCAGGACATAGAACCGGAGCAGCGCTTCCTGGCCCACCGTCGCATCGCCCAGCAGAATGAACTTCACCGTTTTGCCCACCAGCGGCGCATATCCGGCAATCGATGTGCCCACCGTGATGGCCCAGAAGGCCAGCTGGTCCCAGGGCAACAGATAGCCGGTAAAGCTCGACAGCAGGGTGAGCAGGAACAGTGCGACGCCGATCATCCAGTTGAACTCGCGCGGTGGCTTGTAAGACCCGGTAAAAAACACCCGGCACATGTGCAGGAATACCGTCGCCACCATGGCGTGGGCCGACCAGCGGTGCATATTGCGCAGAATCACACCAAAGGCCACTGAGCTGCGCAGATCGAGCATCCGGTCATAGGCCTGTGTCGTCGATGGAACGTAATAAAACATCAACAGAACACCGGTCACCGTGAGGATCACAAACAGGAAAAAGCTGATCAGCCCCAGGCCCATGGTGTAGGTGGGCCGCAACGCCTGGCGGCTTACCCTGACCGGCTGAATATGCAGGAAGAAGTTACTGAAACTGGTTGCAGCCCTCCCGCGATCCGACGACGGCAAGGGATTGCGAAAGATGGACTTTCTCACGTTGGCCGGAAAATCCACCACATTCTTCCACTTGGATTTGGCTTCGTTGCTCATACGCTCAGGTACGTTCCCGTCTGAATTTCGTTGTCCTTGTCCACTTCAAGTTCGCCGCTGGGGGTTAGCGTCACCTGGAACCACGAGAGCGCCTTGGGTGCAGGCCCGCCAGTCACATTGCCGTCCACGTCGAATTGCGAGCCATGGCAAGGGCACTGAAATCCGGTTGCCGAAGGCGCCACAATGCAGCCCAGGTGTGTGCACGTGGTTGAGATGGCCGCCACCTTGTTGCCTTCACGCACAATACACACTCGTTTGGGATCGATGGCGATCCGGGCACCCGGAGGAAACTCCTCCGGCCGCCCGATGCGGAAGCGGTTGGGCTGCCCGTACGTGGCGCGCGGTTTCATGAACACAAAGGTTGAAAACACACCGGCCAGCGCCGATCCCACCAGGCCGACGCCGCTGAGCCATGCCAGGAACCTGCGACGGGGAATCTGCTCCTCCCCCGACCGATGCTCATGGCCTTCAACTGTCCTTGGTGCTGCTCCCATGCTGCTGCTCCTCTTCAGGTGCTTTCGTTGCGGGCTTTCCGGCCGCAGCTTCCAGGTCGGACCAGAACACCTGGTATTTCACGTCTTCAAAACTCTTGAACTGGTGGCTGCGCACAGACCAGATGAAGATCAACAGACCGCCTCCGCCCATCAACAAACTGGCCGCTATGGCAATCCAGGTCAGTTCCATCACATCCCCCGCCGCGCGCAACTTTTGTCCTACGGGAATGGCTACACAGGCTGGATGACCCAGCCCCACGAGAAAGAAGTGGTCTCTGGATGCGTCGCATCTGGTTCGACAGCGAATACAGCGCCACAGATGAACCTCACGGTGGTCGCCACTCGGATAGTTTGTGGACTGCTTCTATCCAATTTCATAGGAACGGTGCAAAGTTATAGCCGCGCCATTGGAGGGGTCTGTGACGGCGATTACATGCCCGTGTGACAATGCCGGAACATAAAACGTCAAGACTTTGGTGTAACCGGATGCCTTTTATGGGACAGTGTTTTTCTTTCGTGAGAACTATATGCATTTCGATAGTGGACAATTTTAAATGTTGATGTGTAATGACTTATGCCTTACAGTTAACCGGGTTCATATTCTGTCTCCGGTCTCGGATGGCGATGCCTTTTGCCATTCTTGGGCAGTGCGATCTCTTCGAACCCCCGCAAGAACTCGTGCTATGACTCCTGATCTGGATTGAATAAACCCAATTGCGAATCGGCTGGTGATGATTGTTCGATCCGTGTCGCACGCATCTCTTCGGCCGGAAGGATGCGAAGAAGATGGCATGGTGGCCTTTCTGCCGATGCCAGATATTCCTCGTAATCTTGTGGCTCCAGGATGGTTGTCATTCGGTCATGGATAGGTTGTATGAGTTCGTTCGGCTCTCCGGTAATGACGGCGAAGGTTTGTTCCCATTGATTGGTCTTTGAGTTCTTCCATAGCTTCCAAACTCCGGCCATTCCGAAGGGTTCCCGGCCCGGGATTACGACCTCGTACTTGGGTTTCTTCCTTCCCTTCTCGACCTTCTGCCATTCAAAGATGGCATCGGCAGGAACTATGCAACGGCGCTGTTGAAATGAGTCCTTCCAGAACGCTGCCTGGTCAATGCGTTCTGAACGCGCCGTGAAGAGGTGGCGATCAGGCAGTTTGAAGCCCCAGCGCATGAGCGCGATCTCGTGCTCACCGGATTCGCCGGTAAAAACGACTGGCTGGACGGAGCCGGGAGCGATATCGTACTCAGGCTCCAGATAAATGCCCTCCAGATCCATCCCCGCATGAAAAACCTCGGCGATTCGCTGCTTATCAGAAAGTCTGCGGTAGCGGCCACACATTCCAGCCAGTGTAGAGGATGGCTGGTTGATGTACAGATTTTTTTATCTTGCGGAGGCTCTATCGTTTAGCGCAATCCTGCACAAAAATTGGTGCGACCGGTGATTGCCGGACGTTGGCATAAGAGCGAATATAAGGCGAAGATATTCGCCATGCCTTCCGCATCCGCAATTCGGTTCCAGATTGAAACTGCACTCGCACATCGGGTCCCCTCTGCTTTGACACCAATGCTGCGGGTTCCGCGGCCGGTGGCGCCTACAGGCATAGCGGCGGTGGATGACCTGTTGGAAGGCGGCCTGCCTGTGGGAGCTATTACGGAGTTTGTGGGTCCGGAATGCAGTGGGCGCACCTCGCTCGCGCTTACCTTTCTTGCCCGGATGACGCGGATGGGGAGCGTATGCGCATGGATTGACGTTTGCGATGGGATGGATCCCGAGTCGACAGCGGCCACCGGTATCGACCTGTCGCGTTTGCTGTGGGTGAGATGTGGGGGTTCAGCGGAACCTCCGCGGTTTTCTACGCGCTTCCAGTTTCCTCAGAAATACCTTGCCCCTCCGCAAGTGCAAAAGGAATTCCATGGCGGCTTAGGCCCGCATTCACAGGCGGAGGTTAAAGAGCCTTCCGAGGCCGTAAGCGATCTGCTGCGACCTGAAAACTTTGCACCGCGCTGCGCAGAACCGCAGCGAAGGATGAAGCCGGAACGCAAAGATTTTATGCCGATTTCGCCGATGCCTGCAGCGAAGTTGAACCCGCACGTGAGGTCTGGAAAGCCGTGGAGGCGGATTGAACAGGCGCTTCGTGTGGCCGATCTACTGCTGCAAGCTGGTGGCTTTTCAGCGATTGTGCTGGATATGGCCGGCGTCGCGCCTGAATATTCTGCACGCGTTCCGATCCCAACGTGGTTCCGTTACCGAGCAGCGGCAGAACGGACACAGACGAGCCTGCTCTTGCTGACGCAGCATTCTTGCGCAAAGAGCAGCGCAGAACTGCTGCTGCGATTCCAGCCGGGCAGTGCATGTGACGACGAGACCACGGTCTTCACAGGAATCGAACATCGCTTGGAAGTGGAGCAACGGCGATTCACACAGGTTCACGCGAATATTGTTCCAATGCGCAAGCCCCCGCAGAGAGAGAGCGACGCCCACTGGCGTACCCGCTCGACATGGGCAGGTGTGCGATGAACTGCGGTGAGTGCTATGCCTGTGTTTGCGTCAGGGAATTTCCAGCACAGGCGCTGTTGCGGCTGCGGCCGAATTTGTGCGATCACGCCTGCGTGGTGATGGAAGGCGAACCGCCGCTGCAACAGGTGTGTTCATTGACACGAAGAGCGCGCGAACTCGGTTTGGTGCCCGGCATGACGAAGGTGGAGATAGAGATGATTCCCAATGTCACCGTGCTGGCGCGCGCCATCAACGAAGAGAAAGCAGCGAAGGCGATTCTGCTCGAGTGTGCGGAGAGATTTTCTCCGCGCGTAGAAGAGTACAGCGAAGAAGGCATGTTCCTGTGTGCAATTGATATCGCAGGCACTGAGAAGTTATTCGGACCAGCGGAGACGCTTGCGCATAAGCTTCTTACCCGTATCCGTGCTTTGGGCATCATAGCCTGCATTGCCATCAGTCACAACTTTCATGCCGCAGTAGCAACTGCAAAAGGGCTCACGGCGCGCAATCCCGTCCAGATGATTCCAGAGGGCGGGGAAAAAGATGCGCTGGCATTGTTGCCTCTTACTGTTCTGGGCCTTACGGGAGAACAGGCTGAGACTCTCTCCCTATGGGGCATTCGCAGTTTGGGAATGCTTGCAGATTTGCCTGAAAAGGAATTGATTGCGCGCATGGGACAAGCGGGCAAGAAGCTTAGACAACTTGCGCGCGGCGAATTGCCGCATCTCTTTCAGCCAGTGGAGACTAAGTTCGCACTCAGAGAATGCATGGAGCTTGATTCGCCTGTCGAAGTTCTAGATCCACTGCTCTTTGTAGCAAACCTGATGTTGGAGCAGCTCGTCCTTCGGGCTACGGCGCACGCGCTGGCGTTGGCTTCGGTCACCATCACGCTGATACTTGAGGGGGGCACGACGCATGCTCGCACGATCAGGCCGGCGCTGCCAATGAACGATCGGCAAGTATGGCTCAAGTTGCTGCATCTCGATCTTGAAGCACACCCTCCGCAGGCCGCAATTGTGACAGTCACGATCGAAGCGGAACCAGGCAGAACGAGCAAGGTTCAGCTTGGATTATTTTCTCCGCAGTTTCCCGAGCCGTCGCGACTCGATGTAACGCTGGCGCGTATTCGCGCGATTGTGGGCGAGGAGAATGTGGGCCGCGCGGTGCTGGAGGATACACACGCAGCGGATGGATTTGGCATGGAACCTTTTCAAGTACCTTCCATGCAAGCGGCGGTATTTTCACCTGCTGCTGTGCGGCCTGCTCTGCGGCGGATTCGCCCAGCCGAAACAATTTTGGTCGTGCTGCAGTCCGGACGGCCGAGGACGTTTATTTTTCGCGAGCAGCGTTTTGTGGTGGAGCGCGCATACGGTCCCTGGTTGAGCAGCGGCGATTGGTGGAATCCGACGCTTTGGGGATACGAGCAATGGGACCTGGTGGCGCGCACGCAAAGTGGCGCAATGCTCTGTTGTTGCCTGGTAAAGGATGTGCTTCGGGATCAGTGGCAGATGGTGGCACTGTATGACTGAGCGGTACATCGAGTTGCATGCCGCCAGTGCGTTCAGCTTTCTTGAAGCCGCATCGCAGCCAGAGGATCTGATCGAGCGTGCAGTCGCACTCGAAATGCCGGCGATGGCTCTGCTCGACCACAACGGTGTATACGGCTCGGCTCGCTTTCACACTAGCGCAAAACGCAGTGGTATGCGCGCGCATGTAGGAGCGGAGATTTCTGTCACCAGTTTTGGACCGCGATTGGCACCTCCGCAATGGCTGCCGCACCAGCACAAGAACGAACCAGCGCGACTTCCATTGCTCTGCGCATCACGCGACGGCTACCAGAATCTTTGCCAGCTCATTACGCAGTTCAAGATGCATGAGGCCACGAAAGACGACGGTGCAGCAACCTTCGATGACCTAAGCCAATATGCAGCCGGCCTGATCTGCCTGACCGGAGGCGATGAAGGTCCATTGGCAGCAGCACTGACGCAAGGCGGCGAAGCCGCGGGACGCGAGACCGTCGAACGACTGATACGCATCTACGGGCGTGAGAATGTTTATGTCGAATTGCAGCGACATCAGGAGCGAGAGGAAGAGTGGCGCAACCAGGCTGCTATTCGCATTGCACGCTCACTGAGACTTCCGATGATTGCAACGAACGGCGTTCGATATGCGAACAGCCAGGATCGCGAGATTCAGGACGTGTTTACTGCAATCCGTCATCATGTTGAGCTAGACCAGGCAGGGCGTCTGCTGGCGCTCAACAGCCAGCGTCATTTGCGGACGGCGCAGGAAATGGCTGCACTTTTTCACGATGTTCCAGGAGCTATCGAGAATGCCATCGACCTTTCCACACACTTGAAATTTGAACTAAGCGATCTTGGCTATGAGTTTCCACGGTATCCCGTGCCTGATGGAGAGACGATGGACAGCTTTTTGCACAAGCGTGTTGCAGAGGGTGTTCAGCGCCGCTACGGGCCCGCTAAGCGTGATTTGCTGGAGCGCGCGAAAAAACAAGTGGAACACGAACTGACATTGATTGCGAAGCTGGGGTTTTCTGGATACTTTCTGATCGTTTGGGACATTATTCAGTTCTGCAAACAACACGGCATCCTCGTGCAGGGGCGCGGCTCAGCGGCAAACTCCGCCGTTTGCTACGCACTCGAAATTACAGCTGTCGACCCTGTCGGCATGGAACTGCTCTTCGAACGCTTTCTAAGCGAAAATCGCGGTGAATGGCCGGATATCGATTTGGATCTCCCTTCCGGCGACCATCGCGAACAGGTGATCCAGCACATCTATGAGCAGTATGGAACGTTGGGCGCGGCGATGACGGCCAACGTCATCACCTATCGCGGACGTTCGGCTGCGCGTGAGGTAGGCAAGGCACTGGGCTTTGATGATGAGACGATCGCACGTTTGTCCGGCCTGATCGGGCATTGGGAATGGCAAGGACCTAACGACACGTTGGCTAAGCATTTTGAACAGGCTGGGTTCGATATCCAGCACCCGCGAATCGCGCGTTATTTCGATCTGTGCCAGCGCATGCGCGATCTGCCGCGGCATCTCGGCCAGCACTCGAGCGGTATGGTCATCTGCGCGGGAATGCTGAACCGCGTTGTGCCCCTTGAGCGCGCATCAATGCCCGGTCGCACCGTCGTGCAATGGGATAAGGAAGACTGCGCCGATCTGGGCATTATCAAGGTGGATCTTCTGGGCCTGGGCATGATGGCCGTGCTCAAGGATTCAATCGAGTTGGTCCCGCGCCACTATGGAAAACAGATAGACCTCGCCACATTGCCTGAGGACTCGCTGGTTTACGAGACGCTGTGCAAGGCCGATACAGTGGGCATGTTTCAGGTTGAGAGCCGGGCGCAGATGGCTTCGCTTCCACACAACGCTCCGGTGCGTTTCTACGACCTTGTCGTGCAGGTGGCGATTATCCGTCCCGGCCCTATCGTGGGCAAGATGATGCACCCGTACATGCGGCGCCGGCAGGGAAAGGAAGCAGTAACTTATCCCCACCCTTCGTTAGAGCCCGTGCTCAAGCGCACTCTCGGTGTGCCGCTCTTCCAGGAGCAGTTACTGCGCATGGCAATGACCGTGGCCAGTTTCAGCGGTGCAGAGGCTGAGGAGTTGCGCCGCGCCGTGGGAATGCGCCGCTCAATGCAACGCATGAAAGACCTCGAAGGCCGCTTACGCCAGGGCATGACGCGTAATGGCATCGCCCCAGATGCCCAGGACAACATCGTGCAGGGTATCTCCTCGTTCGCCATGTATGGGTTCCCCGAAAGTCACGCGGCCAGCTTCGCACTGATTGCCTACGCTTCGGCCTATCTCAAGGTTCATTACCTTGCGGCCTTCACCTGCGCCATGCTCAACAATCAGCCGATGGGTTTCTACTCACCTGCAGTTCTTGTCAAGGATGCGCAGCGCCATGGTCTGCGCGTGCGACCTATTGATGTTCTACGTTCAGACTGGCTTTGCACGGTGGAAGCGGAGCCGGATAGCTCACTCTCTCTCCGCATCGGTCTTCACTATGCCAGGGGGCTTCGTCAATCGTCAGCGGATGCACTGTTAATGTCGCGCTACAGCAAGGGCGCATTCGCGTCTGTTGATGACATGACTACCCGCGTGCCGGAACTCAACCGCAATGAGCTTGTCGCCTTGGCCAGCATCGGTGCACTGAACTCGATTGGCGAAATCCGGCACCGCCGCGACGCGCTGTGGCAGGTGGAGGAAGCAGGCCGCTCCGTTGGACCCTTGTTGCGTAATGTGGCGGCCACGCCTGGGGAGGCGCACCCGCCAATGCCGCTGAAGCAAATGACGACGGACGAACGGCTCTCAGCTGACTTTACAGGAACCGGCCTCACCACCGGTCCGCATCTGATGGCCTATCACCGTTCAGCTTTGAAGCACGATGGCTTTCTCTCGGCAGAGGAATTGTCTAAAGGGAACAACCATCAAAGCGTGCACGTCGCCGGTTGCGTCATTGCCCGCCAGCGTCCCGGTACCGCAAAGGGCTTTGTATTTCTATCACTTGAAGACGAAACCGGCATTATAAATATCATTCTTACTCCCGATGTATTCGAGCAGAATCGCATTGTCGTTACGCGAGGCAGATTTCTGCGTATCGAAGGTTCGCTCCAGATTCAGGATGGCGTCATCCACGTCAAAGCACAACGAATATCGACGCTCGATATCACCGCTGTGCCGATCCGCTCACGTGATTTCCACTGACGGCCAGAAAGGGTGATTCCGCGGCAATGAGCGATGAATACGAAACTTACGGGCGATGACATGCCGGTCCGGTAACCCCAGATCACAGGTGTGACCAAAGTCGCTGATTGTCGGCTACCTCTTCAGTTACGTTTAAACGAGAAGGCAGCTGCGAACATGGGCACACAGACCGTAAGATACCCACAGAACAGAGAGAAGAACGTCCTGATTCGGCGGTCCGCTCCAGACCGCTCGCAGCGCATCCGTCGGATTGTGCAGTTGTTGTTTGTGGCCCTGAACGGCTTCCTCGGTGTGCAGTTCCTTCTATGGGTCCGCTACTTCGAGAGCGGCGGGAACGGCGTATATGTTCCTCGACCGGCCGGAGTCGAGGGGTGGCTGCCCATTGCAGGCCTCATGAATTTAAAGTACTTTCTGTTCACCGGTCGTGTTCCGTCCATCCATCCGGCCGCAATGTTTCTGTTTATTGCGTTCGTGCTGATGAGTCTCCTCCTGAAAAAGGCCTTCTGTGCCTGGCTGTGCCCGATCGGGACACTCTCTGAGGCGCTGTGGAAGCTGGGCCGCAAAGTCTTCGGGCGCAATCTGCGCCTTCACCGGTGGGCCGACATTCCGCTGCGCGGCCTGAAGTACCTCCTGCTCGGCTTCTTTGTCTTTGTGATTGGAACCATGTCAGCCGAAGCGCTCGTGGGGTTCATGAATACTCCCTATGGGCTGGTGGCGGACGTCAAGATGCTGAATTTCTTCCGCAACATGAGGCCAACGGCAGCTATAGTTCTGGTTCTACTGGCTCTTGGCTCAATGCTGCTGCAAAACTTCTGGTGCCGGTATCTCTGTCCTTATGGCGCACTGATGGGGCTGGTCTCTGTTCTGAGTCCGGTCAAGATTCGCCGGGACGCCGAAGCATGCGTCGATTGCGCAAAGTGCGCACGAGCCTGTCCAGCCGGTTTGCCAGTCGACCACCTCGTGCAGGTCCGGTCGGCAGAGTGCACCGCGTGCATGGAGTGTGTCGCAGCTTGTTCCGCGCAGAATGCCCTGCAGTTCTCCCTGCCACCGCGACACGCAGCAGCACCTGCGCAGCGCTGGTTTCGCCGTTCCGTCGGGCCGTTGGCTGTCGCCGCCATTGTTGCTTACATCTTCTTTGCACTTATGCTTATTGCCAGAGCTACTGGCCATTGGCAAACAAACATGCCCCGCGACGCCTATATGAACCTTGTGCAACATGCGAACGAAGTGACCCACCCGGGCATATAGGAATCGGCCGCGCGGAGCGTTGATTTTCGTGTTCTCTATCGAGAGAGGAAAGAAATCCACGCATTCGCACGCCGCAGCAGATCGGCACGAGCCCGGTCTATCTCCTCCGGGCATGGAATTCCCGCCCCATGGTCGCGATGGTTCGGCTGTCGAGCACCTCGACCGCTCGGGGAAAGACGATCCTCTCCTCCACCTGGATGTGTGCCTCATAGAGTTGCCTGAGCCGCTTTGTAGCGAATAGAAGCTGCTGTCGGTTTTCCGAACTCAAGAGTCCTGAGGTAATCCACGCCGAATAAAGAGTATCCACAGTCTGGTGTAATTCGCCGGCAATGCGATGGTCGCTCTCAAGTTCAATCAACTCATCGAAAATCCCCGCCGTAGATCCTGCGCGGAGCCAGGGAAACAGTGATTCTTCTTCATCGGCAGTATGCCGTTGGCCACCAGAGCGAAAGTACTCCAGCGCCGACTGCACGGCGGCGGCCTCTTCCGCGGTCAAAACCCTGCCGAGAGCTCGATCCACCACGGCCCCCAGGATGTAGAGAAATCGCTCGATCCTGCGGTGGCAATCCACAAGCATGCCGATGGGATTATCGAATCCGCTGTCGAGTTTTGCGCCAATTTGTATGGTCATGTCTTGTTCTCACCATGTTCGGACACCCATTATCAACGAACGTCCTGTTATAAGTCATGGCTAGATGAGACTGCGGTTGTGAAGTTCCACGCAGTGACCAAAGTCGCTTGCTGCTAGAATTCCCGGGTGACCGCACAACGCATCGATCTCGCCGCCGTTCTCGAGAAGACCGCATTGCTCTCGAGTCTTTCCCAGCCGGAACTACAAATGCTCGCCGCCCGAACGGTACGGAAGCTGTTCAGTGCGGGCGAGTTGCTATTCTCTGAAGGCGAACCGTGCATCGGGCTGCAGATCATTACGCGGGGAAAGGTGCGAATATTCAAAACTTCAGTGAGCGGCCGGGAACAGGTACTCGCAATGAACGGTCCTGGAGAGTCGATCGCGGAGGTGCCGGTCTTTGACGGAGGTCCTTACCCTGCGTCTGCAATGGCCACTGAAGAAACAGAGATTGCCTTCATCTCGCGTCACGATTTTAATGCCTTCTGCCTCGAGCATCCGGAGGTTTCAATCAAGGTGCTCTCTGTGGTCGGTTCCAGGCTGCGGCAGCTGGTGGCCATTATTGAGGAGCTTTCGTTCACCACGATTCGGCAGCGACTTATTTCGACGTTGCTCAAACTCGCACAAAGCGAGGGGAAGAAAACAGATCTGGGCATTGAACTTGAACTGCCAATGACCCATCAGGAATTAGCGAACCAGCTTGGGACGGTACGCGAGCTGATCTCTCGCAACCTGATGAGGCTGCAAGCCGAAGGGCTATTGGATGTGGATGCTCGACAGATCGTGGTAAAGGACATCAAGGGCCTGAGCGCACTTTTGGACGCGGCTCCTTAGAACAGCTCAGGCTGCGCGTGACATAAGTTACTGCGAGCGCCATTGGCGATCGCCACTGTTGCAGGTGGAGAGCGATCATGCCCCCGAAACAGCCAGTTCAGCCCCACCAGGTCTCGCCGGGAGCCAGGTGTGCGCGCACGTGGTCCGGGTTCGGCTCAACCCCAAGTCCAGGCTTATCCGGAATGAGGATCCGGCCGTCTTTCACCAGCGGACCGTCGTGGATCACGAAGTCTTCCCAGCCCTTCACCGGGTCTCCGACGATATGTCCCCAAGGCGTATCGGCGGATTTTCCATTCAGCCGGCCGATGCTTAACTCATGAGCTTTGAAATCGCGCATGGCAGCCGCGCTGTGTGCCGATGCCACAGCCCCAAGCGGACCAGACGCATTGTGGGAACAAACCGGCATGTCAAAAACGTCGGCGAGATCTGAGATTTTCCTGGCCTCCAGCAAACCTCCAGCTTTGGGAATGTCAATTTGGACGATGTGACAGCCCTGGTGAATGATGAAGGGCATAAATCCACGTCTGGTGTAGAGGTTTTCACCGGTGAGGATGGGTATGGGAGATTCTTCGGTGAGCTTGACCCAGGAATCGCAAAAGTCGGGCGGCAAGAGATCCTCGATCCACATCGGTCGAATGGGCGCAACCGCGCGCGCAAGATTGAGCGCATCGATAAGGTCCAGCTCCCAATGCGTGTGCACTGCGATTCCGAAATCCGGCCCCAGCGCCTCGCGCACATTGGCAAATCCTTTGGCATTTTTGTCCAGGTCTTCATTCGTCAACTGCCGGTTATAACCGCGTGGATTGTCGAAGACCTTGTCGTAAAGATTCTCTTTCGGATATCCCACGCGCAGGATGTCAGTTTTCACCGCGGTGATGCCGAATGGGTGCTCTTTGATCACAGCCGCCCATTCTGTGCAAGACGCTGAATCAAGAAAGTTCTCCGGGCTGCTCGTCAAATAGACGCGCACGCCGCTGCGATATTGGCCGCCAAGCAGTTTGCATACTGGTTGGCCAAGAAGCCGGCCGGCAAGATCCCAGAGCGCGATCTCCACTCCGCTGATTGCGGTGACGGTCACGCCGGCAATGGCGCCCGCTCCGCCTGCGCGAAGAATCATCTTCGTATACAAGGGGTCGATATCCAGCGGGTCTTCGCCAAGGATCACTTCCCGCAAGTATCCGAGCATCACGTCCTTTACGCCAAATCCCCAATATGCCTCACCATATCCGCTGATTCCCGCATCCGTATCGATGCGCACCAGGGTAGTGCCGCCGGGTATGCCTATCACCATGGCCTTCAAGTCTGTGATCTTGACTTTCTTCCGTAGCGGCTCAGCCATGGCCGAATAGTGTTGCAACGCGAACGAGGCGGGAATCACCGCCGCAAGTCCTTGCAGAACATTCCGTCTCTTCATGAAGCGCCTCACCTCGGTAAAGTTGACGTGCAATGGAAGCACGGATACAGGTTAACAACCCAGTATGCTGGACAAGATCGTCGGGCGGCTGCTGGAATGTGGCCGGAGTTGCCTCCAATGGTACGCCAGATTCATTTGCGCCTGGGCATCGTATGTACCGATTGATGTGAGAGAAAATGGTGCCTGGGACAGAAGCAGAAAATAGGTAGAAGAGTCAGTCGGGGTGGAGGAACATGAAAAAGACAATTGGTATGGCATTGGCCGTTTGTGCACTGCTGGGAACGCTGCCCGCCTTCAGCCAGGTAAAGATGACGCGGGATCAAATGCTCTTCTACACCTCGGAGTGGAAGGGCGATCGCTTCCCTGATGGACGCCCGAAGGTGCCAGACTCACTGCTGAAACGGGCAGTGGACATGACCATCGAAGACGTGTGGGAGTATCTGCGCAACCACGGCTACCGCAATCAGTTTGAATCCGGCTGGCAGGCGCTGCACATCGAAAAGCCCTTTGCCGGACGCGCGCTCACGGCACAATACATGCCGACTCGGCCGGATATGGCCAATGCAATTGCAGCCGAGGGCAAGGTGGAAGGGCGTGTAACCGGAACGAATATGTGGCCCATCAACGAACTGCAGGTGGGCGATGTGTACGTGGCTGACGGCTTTGGAAAGGTCATTGAGGGCACGCTGATCGGCTCGAACCTGGGCAACGCTGTGGCTGCGCACTCTCACACAGGTTTCGTGTTCGACGGCGGCATACGCGATCAGGCAGAGAATCGGGAAATTCCCGATTTCAACGGATTCTACCGGGGCTACGATCCCTCCGCCTGGGCAGATATGGAATTGACTGCGATCAATGCTCCGGTTCGTATCGGGAGGGCAATCGTCTTGCCGGGGGACCTGGTATTGGCCAAGCCGGAAGGAGTCCTTTTCATTCCTGCGATCCTCGCAGAGGATGCAATCAGTTCAGCCGAGTTCACTGCTCTCACCGATGCCTATAACTTTGAGTTGAATCGCCAAGGAAAAAACGGTGCGCAATTTGAGGGAGGCTGGACACAAGAGAAATACGACGGCTTTGCAAAGTGGATCGACGCCCACCCTGACATGTTGAAAATGCCACGATGTGAATTCGACGCGCTGCTTGCCAAGGCAAAGAAACAGAATTCCGACTAGAACAAGACTGACGCAGCCCCTGGATGACTCGGCTGGCAGTTTCGCTGCTCGACCGTCTCATCCATTCGGGCTCGTCACAGGCGATTGTCCCGCGCCTTAATCCTTGCCTCTTTCTACCACCAGGGCAGCCTGCAGCATGGCCTTTGCGTAGGCAATGTCGTACACATCTCCGGTGTATCCGCCGCCGCCCGGATAGCCGGCGATGGGTCCGCGGGCCCTGTCGTAATCGATGGCTCGCGGATGTTCCGGGTAGAGCTCCCGGGAATACTTGACCTTGATCAACTCGCGCATCACCGCAAGCATGTTGACGTCCCCTTCATCGATAAAGCCCTCGTCATATTCCAGGTAGGGCTTCAAGATGTGTGGATTGCGGTAGTGCATGTGGTTGATACGATCGCGGCTGCCAAAGTAGCGACACACAGCTACCGGGTCTTCCCCAATCTCCTGCGTCACCCCACAGTCAAAGGTGATTCCGTTCGATGGGCTGTCCACGATTTCGATTAGGTGCTTCCAGCCGTCGAGTGTGGACATGATCTGCTGCGATCCACGACTTTGCGGAAACGGTGGATCGTTGGGATGGAGCGCCAGCCGCACATTGGCCTTCACCGCAACCGGGACGACGGCCTTTAGAAAATAAGTGATGTGGGCCCACATCTCATCCAGCGTGTGTGTTCCCTCTTCGGCGAGTGGAGGAAGATCCTTCATCCGGCCATAGTCCACGCCTGTCAACCCGGCGCCGCCTCTGCCAACCTCTTCGTAGTAGCCCTCCATGGCACGGTGCGCGTAGAAGTTGTATTCGACAACGGGGACGCCGACCTGGCCCGCCGCCTGGATCGATTGCCTTATCTTCTCAATCTCCTCGTCTCGACCCGGGCGGCCATAAATTGTATTGGGAAATCCGCCAATCATCAGGTTGCCCAGCGTTACACCCGCAGTCTTCAGTCTGTTTACGATCGGTTGAAGCTGGCCGGCTGTCCAGGGTATCGTTGGGCCGCCCGATAAAACGTGAGTGACGCCAATCTGCACGACACTGCGAATGGCCTCCGTCGTAACGCCGTTGCCGAGGTCGATTGCGCAAGCGATCTTTGGTGTGGCGGCGCTTTCCTGAGGCATCCCATCGCCAAGCCACCAGGGCCTTGCATCCTGCTGCCCGATCACCATCATCGAAGGCAATACGGGCGCCAAAGTCGCGGCTCCGATTCCCTTAATGAGGCTTCGGCGCGAGATAACGGTTCTCATAATTGCGTACCTCTCTTAATCAATCGTCTGGCTAGGCGGCCGCAATGCCCCGCACACTAGAGACTGGGCAACGTGATGGATCGGATCAAAGCTGACGCGCAGGAACAATGTCAGGCTACGGCATCGGATTCTTCCACAAACCGAGTGCAGACGTCCAGACGTGCAGGATTGAACGCCGGGTAAAGCGAGGAATGCAGGAGTAAGATGGGTACGCGAAATTCATCTCCGGAGGTAGACCGCCGCCATGTCCGATGCAAGAAGGTTTCAATTCAACCGTCGCAGCATTCTTAAATCTTCTGTGGCTTTGCTCGCTGGCGGAACTGTCAGACGGTTAGCGGAGGCTGAACCGGCGATCAAGAATGTGAATCTCGCCTCAAGCCCGTCGAGCCTGAAGATTACCGACATGCGCTATGCGGTTATCGTGAAGCCGGGTCCGAGCCCTTGCGTGCTTATCCGCATTGACACCAACCAGGGTGTCTATGGCCTTGGCGAAGTGCGCGATGTTGCCGGTCCGCAATACGCAATGGTGCTCAAGAGCCGCATTCTCGGTGAGAATCCGCTACGGATCGACTATCTGTTTCAAAAGATTGCACAGTTCGGCGGCGGTGCTCGCCAGGCAGGCGGTGTTTGTGCCGTAGAAATGGCCCTGTGGGACATCGCCGGCAAGGTTTACAACATCCCGGTCTACCAGATGCTCGGCGGCAAATGGCGCGACGAAATCCGTATCTACGCGGATACTGAGGAATCAATGGAACCCGCGGAATATGGACGCCGGGCCAAAGAGCGCAAGGAGATGGGCCTCACCTGGATGAAGATGGACTTAGGCATCAACGTTCTCGACAAGATTCCCGGTACCGTGATGCAGCCCCCAGGTTTGGACAAGTGGGAACTCCGCGACCAGCCTCATCCCTTTATCGCTACTGAAGTGACTGACAAGGGCATCGACCGCCTCTGCGAGTATGTGGCCGCCGTGCGGGAGAACATCGGATACGATATGCCGCTTTCGATGGATCACCTGGGCCACATTGGCGTAAAGTCCGTCATCCGCCTGGGCAAGGCATACGAGAAGTTCAATCTGGAGTGGATGGAAGACGTGATTCCCTGGTACTACACGGATTTGCTTAAAGAAATTACGCAGGAGAGCCCGACACCTACTCTCACGGGCGAGGACATCTACAAAGTGGAAGATTTCGAAACCCTGTGCAGAGAGCACGCTGTCGACAAGATTCATCCGGACCTTGCGACCTCAGGCGGTATTCTGCAGACGCATCGCATTGGCGACATGGCTTTCCGCTACGGCGTACCGATGGCGATGCATTTTGCCGGGACGCCGGTCAGTTGCATGGCCAATGTCCACTGCGCAGCTGCAACTCGCAACTTCCTCGCGCTTGAGAATCATTCGCTCGACGTGCCCTTTTGGCAGGACCTCGTGACAGGAATTGAAAAACCAATCATCAACAAAGGCTATATTCGGGTTCCTGAAACTCCCGGGCTGGGAATCACGCTGAATGACGACGAACTGAAACGGCATCTGAAACCGGGGACGGGCTACTTTGAGCCGACACCGATGTGGGACGAAGTGCAGTCGTGGGATGATGCGCTTTTCAGTTGAGCCTGGCCGTTACTGCTTGATCACCGTGCCATCCCGAAGCCGAACTTCACCCCAGCCACCGTTCAGCGGGCTGGCGGTGAACGGCGCTTTGGCTGCTTCCTTCTCGTCGATCTCAATGCCCCAGCCGGGCTTCTCGCTCACCCACAGATAGCCGTCGCGCATCTCCGGACAACCCTGAAAGATTGCCTGTGTCTGTTCGTTGAACGGCGAGTACTCCTGAATTCCAAAGTTGTAACAAACCAGGTCCAGAGTCACGTTTGCCATGTGGCCAATCGGCGAAACATCGCCTGGACCATGCCATGCTGTCTTCACGCCAAACTGCTCGGCGAGAGTCGCGATTTTGCGTGCCGGGCTGAACCCGCCCACTTGCGAGACGTGCACGCGAATATAGTCGATCAACTGCTCGGTGATCAGAGGCTGCCATTCATGGGGGCTATTGAAGAGCTCGCCCATGGCGATCGGAGTTGCGCAGTTCTGACGAATCTGCCTGAAGTACCCTAGATCCTCGGGCGAAAGCGGGTCCTCAAGAAAGAACATCCGATACTGCTCGGCCTCTTTGCAGAATTGAACCGCCTCGTTGGGCGTCAACCGTTCATGCATGTCGTGGAGCAGTTCGACTTCATCGCCGAGTTCGCGGCGGCAGGTCTCAAGAAGTTTCAGGGCGCGGCGCACTTGGGCCGCAGGATCAAACAGCGGCTTGTCATGGAGCGCCTTTGGCCTGCCTTCTTCCTTGTGCTGCGATCCATAGCCCGCCAGTCCAGGCAGGCCCACCTGGACACGCACATTGCGGAAGCCCTGCGCCATATACTTCTTCGCGTTCTCTACGACCTCTTCAAACTCTGCACCGCTGGCGTGCGCGTAGGTATCAACGGCCTCGCGGCACTTTCCGCCGGCGAGTTGGTAGACGGGCATACCGGCCTGCCGCCCCTTGATATCCCAGAGAGCCTGATCAATGCCACTGATCGCATTGTTCAGTACTGGACCGTTCTTCCAATACGAACTGTCGTAGCAGGATTGCCAAATGTCTTCGATCCGGTCGGTCGTCTTGTTCAACAGGAAGGGCTTGAGATACTTCTCCACGGCGGGCCTGACCAAGTCGGCACGTTGCGTAAAGGTCGCGCAGCCGTAGCCGTAGAGCCCATCCTGATCGGTTGTGATCTTGACCACGGTCAAGCGCACGCCTGAGGGTTCGCATTCGATGACGCTGATATCTTTAATGCGCGGCGACGGCATGGCTCGAGTTGCGCGTGCTGCCTGGGCCTCCGCCTCAGCAAAGCGCGGCGCCACAGCCAGCGCGCCCGCCCCCGCAACAGCCTTCATGAATCCACGACGTCCAATCGTCATCCCAATGCTCCTTTTGATCCGTTGAAGAAGGTCTTTGATCAATCGCAGAAACGCAATTCTACCCTCCAGACATGGCCTGGCGCATCCGCTGGAGTGATTCCGACAGACGTCCGCTCTCCGCTCGGCAAGCGACGTCTCTTTTGGGGGGGATTATGGAACGGTCAAAATCGAAAGCCGGCAGTTCCACGGGATGAAGGCGATGGAACTGCCGGCGGTAGTGAATCGTGTTCTAACTCGGACCTGGAAGAAGCATCTTGCAGGTGCGTCCGCGGAGCTATGTCTTCGTCAGTTCAGGAAGTGGCGGGAACCGGAAGCGCGCCTTCGCAATCGGCGTGCCCACAACCTCGATCCGGCTCAGGTCACGCGTACCTACGCCCAGACCCTCAGCCAGACGCAGCGTACTGTCGCAGGTCTCGAAGGGAGTCTTTCCGCGATCGGCCATCGGATCGAAGCCCATCGTCGCCATGGCAACGGCGTCAGTGGAAACGCAGTTCATGCCCGCAATCAGCAACCCGGGATGCACAGGCTTATGAATCGTACCGCGTCCCTGGTTGGGCAACTCACCGCCCGTCATGGTGTAGATACCGTCGATAACCGCCAGGTGTATAGGCCTTGCCGCCACCAGGTCGGCCGTGACACGCGGCACGCGGTACCCCGGGTCTTTCGATGCATTTCCATTCACCGGCTGGGGTGCGCTCTTGGGGGGCACGCGGGAACCGGAGTGCATGGGCCCGCGATATCCCACGGGTATGATGCTCGGCTCGTCCACCGGCGCTTCATCACTGTAGATTGTGGCCGGAGTGTTGCCGAAACAATTCTTCATCGAAAGCGTGACGCCGGCCGTCCTGTGTTCTTTCAACTTGGCCAGGGAGACAAAAACATCGGTGTCCATGTAGGAATGGTTCAGATCATAGCCTGCGTACATCAGGCCGCCCCCTGGAACCATGAAGCGTGCATAAGTCTTTCCGCTGCCCAGGAAGTTGGTGTTTTCAAACTCCACCCGCGCAGCCGCACTCGCGAAATCGCTTGGGCGCCAACCTGCGGCAAGCATGAACTCCTCCAACGGCTTCACGCCGATCGGTGCGCTCTCAAGCAGGCGAATGCGCTGTGCTCCTGCCTTGCCCAAAAGTGAAACCAGCGACCCGATGACCTGGGGATGAACCCAGTGGGTCATCTGGTTCTGCATGGAATGCAACTTGTCGTCGGTACGGCCGGTCATGTTGAGTTTGATGGCGACCGTCTTCCCCCGGACCAATCCTTCCAAGCCGCCGAGTTGGTCAAACATGGTGGAAAGCACGTCGGCAACCTGGTGGTTATAGCGTGGGCAAAGTCCAATCGCAACGCGGCTTGCCGGCGCCGGCAAGGCTGACAGTATCAGTGGCCGCGCAATCTGTGCACCAGCGGCCATTCCCATGGCGGCAAGAAAGTCTCTACGGGAATGAATCATCTTCATATTCGGGCCGACCTCCCGGTCTGTTCACTGTAGTATCACCCGCTCCTCGCCAGGATGTACATCGGATTTTTGCAGGCTGGAAAAGGAACTTCTCGCCCGGAATTCCCGCCGTGCTTTGTGCCGTCAGCGATAGGTCGAACCGGTGCACCCTGGCCCTCCGCGCTGCGCCGAACCTGGCCCATAGCTTCCATTCACATTTAAGCTGTTGTTTCTATTGACATTGTCAACCATGAATGAAATCCATGATAATGCGCACTATGATTGGACTCGTCAATTATGCCAGGGAGCCTTACTCGGTCGAGCTCCGTGATGTGCCGGTTCCAGAAATAGGCGAGGAGGACACCCTTCTCTCGGTTCGGTCGGTTGGAGTCTGCGGCAGCGACCTGCATCAGTATTCGGGTAAACAAAGCTGGGCAGTCAATTATCCAGTGGTCCTTGGCCATGAATTTGCCGGGGTCCTGGCCAAAACTGGTGCCCGCGTACGGGGCTTCAAAGAAGGCGACCGTGTTGTAAGCGAGACCGCGGCCGTGTTGCCATCAGATTCAGCATTCATTCGGCAGGGGCTTTACAATCTCGATCCCAAGCGGCTCGGTTTCGGCTATGGTGTCAACGGTGCGATGGCAGAATTCGTCAAGGTTCCAGCCCGTTGCCTGCATCGGGTTCCGGACTCCCTGGGCCTTGAGAAGGCGGCTCTATCCGAGCCCTGCTGTGTAGCGTATAACGCGGTCTGCGGAAATTCCCGTTTACGTCCGGGAGACACAGTCGCGATCATCGGACCCGGGCCCATTGGCTTGCTCTGTGCGCTCATGGCCAAACTGGCGGGCGCTGGGCATCTCATTGTCATTGGTATTCCCGCCGACGCTCACCGGCTGGATGTGGCCAGGCAGGTTGGCGCTGAAACAATCCTCGGAGCCCAGGGCGAAGACGTTGTCGAGTGGGTTAGGAATTTTGGAGACGGTTATGGCGTTGATCTTGTAATTGACGCCGCAGGTGTCTCGGCATCGCTCAAGGTGGCGCTCGATATAGTCCGCCCCGCTGGACAAATCACCAAGGTCGGATGGGGACCGCAGCCGCTTAACTTTTCACTCGATCAGTTGGTGCAGAAGGCAGTAACCCTGCAGGGAAGTTATTCGCACAACTGGGCAATTTGGGAGAAGGTCATCTCTCTCCTGGCGAGCGGCAAACTTGATCTCAGCCACATACTCAACCGTATCTCCCCTCTAAGCGAATGGCACGAGGCGTTCGACGACATGCGTGCAGGGACAATCGTGAAAGCAGTGCTCCAACCATGATCCAATCAGTTTCTCTCGCCGGCCCGCGATTACAGAACCAAGTGATTTTGGATCCCGGCTCGACGACCGGCATCGGTGAAGGAATGTCGCGCATCTTCGCGCGTGAAAGTGCCCCGAGGGATGATTCACGGACACGGAATAGGCACCGCGCCGAGAGTTACGCCTTCCGGTCGTTGGCTGAAACCCAGCGAAGGGATTCCAAATGAGGCCGAAGCTCGCTGCATTTCCCAAATGCTATATGGATGAACTTTGTGTCCATAAGACGATGACACTTTTCGAGTGGATTGAACAAGCCGCAACCTTGGGAGTCGATGGCCTGGAGTTTTATTCGGGCTTTCTTGAAGACGACGAGACCTTTTTGCGCGAAGTCAAAAGCGCACTCAAGAAACATCACCTGAAAATGCCGATGCTTTGCTGCTCTCCCGATTTCACTCAACCTGATCCCGTTCTTCTCCAGAAAGAGATCGAGCGCGAAAAGCGGATGATTGAGATCACCGCATTTTTCGGAGGCCGCTTTTGCCGCGTCCTCTCTGGCCAGCGTCGGCCCGAACTCTCACGCGAGAACGGCATCGCCCAGGTTGTGCGGGTGATACAGAGCCTTCTGCCATTTGCCGAGGAGCACAACGTCGTCCTCAATATGGAGAATCATTACAAAGACAATTACTGGCAATATCCCGAGTTCGCGCAGAAGATGGATGTCTTTTGCGCAATCGTGGACCGAATCGAATCACCTTGGTTCGGCGTCAATTACGACCCATCCAATACCATTCTTGCGGGGGAGGATCCGCTTGTGCTGCTCGAGCGGGTAAAGCACCGTGTAGTCTCGATGCACGCCAGCGACCGCTTCCTAAAGAGCGGTACCCTCGAAGATTTGCGCAAGGAAGAGGATGCCATTGGATACGCCAGCCGCCTTTCCCATGGCGTCATTGGCAAGGGAATCAACGACTACGACAAGATCTTTTCGACTCTCCATTCCGTTGGGTTTGACTCATGGATTTCCATCGAAGATGGTATGGGCGGGATGGGTGAGCTTCGTGAATCAGTCCATTTTCTCAAAACCAAAATTGACCGCCACTTCAAGGACTGAGAATGAGATTCGACGGCCTGCCCATCTCGCGTGGACGGCCGGGTTCGTCTTGAGGCAGACCGACTATGAATACAATTGTGCAGATTTCGCTAGACCTCACATCCATCGAAGAAAGCCTGCAAACCGCACATCTCGCCATGCGCTCGGGAGTTGATTGGTTGGAGGCGGGAACACCGCTCATCATTGCGGAAGGAATGAATGGAGTTCGTGCCTTGCGTGCGGAATTTCCCGATGTGCCAATTGTGGCCGACTTGAAAACCATGGACGGCGGCTGGCTTGAGGCACAAATAATGGCGAGCGCTGGGGCAACTCACGTTGTGGTGATGGAGCGTGCGCATCCAGAGACCATCAAAATGGTAGTGAAGGCCGGCAAGGATCTGGGCGTAAAGGTCATGGGAGACAACCTGGGCGCGAAGAACAAGATCGCAGCTGCAAGAAGACTGGAAGATTTGGGCTGCGATTTCATAATTCATCACATTGGCTACGATGAACGCCGCGGCCTTGTGGCGGCGGGAAAGCCATGCCCCAGTCCGCTCGATCAATTAAGAGAGATAGTTGCAGCCGTCCAGGTACCGGTCCAGGCCGTCGGTGGTCTCTCGATAGAGCAAGCGATCCGGACCCCCGAGTTCGGGGCCCCTCTCGTTGTTTTAGGAGCGCCTCTCACCATTGACGCTGATTCCTTTAAGACAGCTTCGGGCAACCTGGAAGATACGCTCCGCTTGATTTGCGACAGGGTCCATGCCTATCGCCGCTGATGCAAAGGCGCACGCCGGCCCAGGCACACGCTCGTTGGATGTGGGCAAAGAAATTGAAGACAGGTGGCGCTACTGTACTGGCGGCTTCGACGGTGTGCTGTCTTTCTGGGTCGGCGCTTCCGGAGCCTTCTGCGGAGACGCATCCGATGGCTTGTCAGGCGGCGGCGCGGGGGCTGCGGCTTTCTGGCGTCGATCGGCCGCTTTCTGCAATTCCTCGTCACGTTTCGTCTTGTCAGCCGCCGCTTCCGAGTCGGTCACATAGCGAAATTCCTGCATGCGGCCCGGATATTGCTCGGTGGTGAAAACCCGGTTCTGCTTGTCGATGGCGACTCCCACCAGAGCTTTGAACTGGCCGGGCAAGTCTCCATGTCCGGTGCCGATATATGTCAGCAGTTGACCGTCACGATTGAAAACCTGAAGCCGGTCTTGCACTTCGTCGGCCACCCAGATGTGCCCGTCACCATCAATCGCAATTCCCTTGGGCCGGGCAAAGTATCCGGGGCCATCGCCGTTTTTGCCAAACAGGCTGATGAAGTTTCCATCGGCATCAAAGATTTCTACTCGGTTGTTCAGGGTGTCAGTAACGTAGACGTTGCCGTCCTGATCCACGGCTACGCCCTGCGGTGCGCCAAAGTCGCCTGGCGTGGTGAGGAAATGGTTCTTGCCGCCCGTTCCGATGCGTCGCAGCAGCTTGAGAGTGTCCGCGTCATAGACGATGACCTGGTCCTGCTGGGTGTCAACAACATAGAGAAAGCGGTTGGTCGTATCAAGAGCAAGCCCGACCGGATCCACCAATCCCTCCGTGATCTGGTTTTCCACCTCGTGCTTGGTATTGAAGATGATGACGCGGTGCATCTTGCCGTCCGAAACGAACAACCTGTCGTCGTCATCGATGGCGAGGCCGTTGATCCAGCCGAAGTGGGCCTCATAGCCGTTACGGATGAGTTGGGTATCGTGGGTTTTCGTGTCAAAGATAAAGACCGCCCCGACCTTTTGATCGGCCACGTACACCAGCCCCTTGGAATCGATGGCGATGCCGTAGGGCCCGATCAGTTGGAAAGGAAAAGTCTTGGGATTGAATTTTTCGGCCTGGGACTGCCCACCCGCAAGGCGGTCCATCCACGTTGCCTTGGCCTTTGCGTTGGCTGCCGGAGTGTAATCGATCTTCGACCCGGCAAAATAGTCTAGCCAATGGACGCGCGCGATGTTAGGTGGGCTTGGCCATACCAGCTTGGTGGGGTCGAAGGGAAATTTACGCGGACCGACTTCTGGCGTCGCGCTGGTGTCCACTTTCTTCTTCTTGTCTGCACTGGCGGCAAACGGCAGAGCCAGGCCCAGCGCGAGCAGCAGCAACACGGCCAGTGGCTTACGGGCACATATCGATTTGAAGAGGAAGCGATACATCTTGATCTCCAGTTAATTCCCAGGGGAAACGGTCTGCGTCATATTGAGTCGGTTCTTGTGACAGTTGTCGCAGAATGCCATGTTGTTTGACTGGTCTTTCACCAGCAGATCGGATTGAGTCGAAGCGTGCGGCTGATGGCATGAGAGGCAACTCAGCGGCGTCTTGACCTTGCTTTGGTCGGTTGGGTCCATCACGTCTGAAACGGGGTGGCCCTGCACCGGATGGCCCAACCCGAAGCGCAGAGGCAGGATCGCGACCTTGTTCTTCTTGTAGTAGTCGTCGGGCAGCTTCACTGTGCCATTGAAGATGGTCAGTACGTGTTCGGCTTCCAGCCGCTGCGGGACGGCATCGGGACCGTGGCACTCCAGGCAAAGCGCATTGCCCTTGGCGCGCAGCAGATGATCGTTGTCGCCCCCGTGAGGCGTGTGGCAGGTGGAGCATCCCTGCACAAATGCCGGTTGATGGTGCACCGCCTTCTTGCGCATGTCGTCGAAGTCGCTGTGACACCCCAGGCAGATGGCGACCCCGTCGGTCTTCGGCAGTCCGGGCTCGTTGCTTGCGTGCGGACTGTGGCAGTCCGTGCAATCGCCCGCCGCGCCAGGATGTGGCACTTTGGCCGTGTCGATCTGCTTGGCTTTGTCGTCATGGCAGGATACGCATAGCGACTTGGTGTCGGCCTTCGTCAGCACTACTTTTCCGTCCTTTGCCGGAGCGTGGCAGGTGTCGCAGCTCTTCATCGCAAACGGTGCATGCATGAACTTGTTCATCAGCTTGGGAAACGCCGACTGGTGCGGATCATGACACTGTAAACAGTTCGCCGCGGCGAAGGGCTGGTTTTGATGAGCCTTTTGCAGATCTGCGTCCTTTGCATCATGGCAGTCCAGGCAGAGCGCCGGCGGCGACTTGGTCAAATGGAACCGGTTTTCTGCCGTCGGTTCGGCGCCGGTCTTGTGGGTCAGGTGGCACGTGTCACAGCCCATATCGAGGGCGGCGTGACGGCTGCCTTTCTCGGGCGCATTCAATCCCGTCTGGTGGCAACCGAGGCAGAGGTTTTCCTTTTCGTCGCCCGACATGGGCTTCAAAAGCTGGTTCTTGTTGTCACTGGTGTGCGGATCGTGGCAAACCAGGCAGTCGCGAACCGCGGGCGGATGCACCGTGCCCTTTATGTCAGCCGCCTTCTTGTCTGCATGGCAAGTGAGGCAAAGCGCAGAGGGCGTTGCGGTGATCAGCTTCACGCGTGTGATGTCTCTATTCACCCGGATCTCATGGCAGCTCAAACAGCCCGTAGCCATGGCGGAATGTACAGACTTCCCTTTCGTCTTATCCCCGTGGCACTCAAGGCACTTGGCAGCGTCCGTGTTCTTGTCCAGGGGGACAGGATGAACTGCCGCGGCGGCGGGTGTCGCCAGCAGCGCGGCCAGGGCAATGCAAAGCCAGACGTCCACGCCAAGGCCGCGGCCGCCGCGGTTGGCGACCTGTTCGCGTAACCAACCGCGATCGAGGAACGGTCTCATTCGGCCTCCGAAGGGTGCCTGTCGCACGAACGTTGCCCGGCGCAGAATGCAGCCGCGAGCTGCAGCACGCGCATGGCAGACTGTGTGAAAACAAGTTCGCAAGCTCATTAGAAACGGTAATAAAGCCCGTGACGGTGATTCAAATCACATTATGAGCCTTCTGACGCACCGCGTAGGTCCTTAGAGCCTCATGGCAACTCAGTTAGGTCAACCGCTGCATGCCGTCACCAGCTTTGTTGAACCACTTCGGCCCAGGCCAGCCCGTTTGCGGATCAGCTACCTGAACTATAAGTATTGTAATATCTGTTGCTTACATTCAAACTCACATCCGAAGCACAGCTTGCAGGTCGAGCTTCGGTCGGGGAGACGCTGGGGCCGTAGATCTACGCTCTATTGCCCGCAAAAATGGCACGCCATCGCCTGGGGTAGCCGTTCATAGCGATCAACTGTTCCTCTGTCCCTGAAACGGCGACGGGTGCGTAACTTCTCGGGCTTCAGAAGAGGTGATTCACCGGCGCAGTGCTCCAACGAGACGCCTTTCCCATATCTGGATTCCATTGCGGGAAACGCGTCTCAAAAAGGGGCTAAAACGGCAACGCCCTAACCTTCCCACCTGGAAAATCGACGCCAACGCTCCAGAGCGTTGATGACTCAGCCGATCAGCATAAGTGTGCACCGGGAGGCTCTATGCAATGAAATGGCATGCGTTCGTCACGCTGATAATGTTGGCTGGCACTGGTTTTGCTGCGGCGCAGGCAGGATGGTCGCCGTCTACTGACGTCCTCGGCGCGCACCTCAACTACGGCCGTGGCTGCACCGCCTGCCACTCGCCACATAGCGGGGCATCCGGCAACGGCAATGCCAAGACTGCCGGCGCTACTTCGGGCAATGCCATTCTGTGGGGTGAGGATGTTGCAGGCTTATACGGCAAGACCATCAGAACTGGCGGAGGCAAGTTCGTAGAAGTCCTGCCGGCTAGCATGTCAGCGGCGACGCCTGACGTTTCCGGCATGCTCACCTGCCTAAGCTGCCATGACGGCAATTATGCGCAGGGGGCCATGATGAGGAACAAGATCTATGAGACCCTGCCCGCATCCTACGGATCCAACAACGCCATCCCCACCCTGATTGCAAACAACGGCGCCAGCACCGGCAGCTACCTGAGCGACCACCCTGTAGGACTTAGTGCCAAAGTCAGTTGCGGCTCAAACCATTGGGATTGTTCCCAGAGCAACGGCGTGATCACCATGAAAGGCACGAATTCCAGCAAGTTCGTTACAAATTACGGGTTCTTCGTCAAGCTGGGCAATTACAGCAATAATGCGGTGGTTGTGTGTACAACCTGCCACAACCCGCACGCGATGAACGTGGTCACAGTAAATGGCAGCTCAACGTCAGGGCTGCCGGCCGGCACTTACCCGACCATGTTCTTCCTTCGCGGCCCCTACAACCCAAACGACTCCAACCCCTTGTCCAACCAGACCGCGCAATTCTGCCGTCAGTGCCATGGTGACAAGTCGAACGAAATGAACGGTAGTACCGCTGGAACAGTGTTCTAGCGCGCTTTCGATTTGAGTGTGAACAGAACTCTGGGTGCCCCATCCTTGAATCGTTTTGTGGTTCAAGGGTGGGAAACCACAGATGCCCAACTCGGCTGTAAGCAGTAAGGCCGAAAACGCTCTAGCGGTGGAGAGTCGGAGCCGCCGCGTTGAAGCCAACTCGACCGGTACGGAGCCTCAGCCATGCATACACAGAACAGCACGCAGTAACTCTGGTTCAGCTCTAGTCGTACGCGTTCTTCACTTGTTTATGCCAGAGACCCTTCGGATGCTTGCCTGAGTAACACTACCGTTCGCATTGTGTGCGGCCTGGTGACACACCAAAACGCAGGTATTTGCGCTGCGATTGTAAGAGATGGGAAGGCCGCCATTCGAAGCCACGACGTTCACGTCAAAATTTATCAACCGCTCGCCACTGATAGTTCCGCTGGTGGCGCCCATCCCGTGGGCTGTGTGGCAGGTAGAGCAGCTGAAGCCGGCGTTGATGTGGGTGCCGTGCTGGTTCCAACTGGTCGTGGTCAACACAATCGATAGGTCGTGACACTTGGCACACATGCCGTAGGGACCATTCACGGTCAGATCGGGATTGGGAAATAGATTGGAAATTAGTTGGCCCGGTATAACGGTCTGACTGAATTCATAACGGTGCTCCAGAATGTGGGTCCACCTGGACCCATGCGGGCCGTTCGGACCGGAGCCTCCGAATTCGCGATTGTCGTCGCTGTTGTGGCAGTCGGTGCAGAGTATCTGTGTGCCCATGGAGCGCTGCCCCACGCTGCCATCCACGTTCAACATTTTGAGAAGGATGCTGGGCTGTGGTAAGGAACTGGTCCTGCCGGGCATGACGGGATGACTCGAGGTGGCCGTTGCAGCAAACTGCGGGATCAGGTTCAGAGGATCGCCCGCCGAAACCGCCCGCACCGGAAAGTATCCATAAACCGGCTGAACCTGTTTGCCCGCGCTCGTGCCGTGACAGCGCAGGCAGTTCTCATATTGATTGATGGCGGGCGTCAGCACGCTCGTTCCGTCTGCGGCGCTGATGCCCACAATGTCCTTTTGCGAGATGCGAATCAGCGGCGGAAGAGGAAATGGCCCCACCACTTGGGACCCATGCGCATTGTGGCAGTCCACACAAGTAGCATGGCGGTTGTTATTGAGCAATTGGCTCTCGGCGGCATCGTGCGGATTGGTCGAGGAGGGAAATGGATGCCCGATCTTCGGCGTGGCATACTCTGAAAACACGTTGGCGTATTGGGCCATCGGAGAAACGTTCGAGCCGTTGTGGCAGGCAATACAATCTTGCTCATTCTGACCGCGCAGCAAACGCGCCGCCCCGCTGGCGTTGTGCGGAGTGTGACAGGAAATGCACGCCGCGGTAGCCACCGTGGTGTAACTTCCAAGGGTTGCCTGGGGTGCAATATTACCAGTGGACACGGCATGCGCACTGGTAGTCCAATCGGCTATTGGATTCGTCTGGCCTCCTATTTGACGGGTGGGATCATGGCAGGCCAGGCACATCTGGCCACTCGAGCTGTCTTTCACAAGAAAATTCTGCGAAATCAGGTCTTTGGCTTGCACGTGCGGATTGTGGCACGATGTGCACTCGACGTTTCCATAAATCAACTTCACCGCTCCAGTTGGGTCACTCGTACGTCCGGTCGCAGCCAGCGAAGCAACCAGGTCGATATTATCCTTCAAAGGCGGCACCAGGCTGAACGGGTGCGAAGACTGCATGTTGCTGCCGAACACGTCCAATGTGTTCATCGATCCGCGCGTCGTCACCTGGCCATAGGCCACCGTGGTCCCCACCGCTACGGTGCCGTCATGGCAGCTCAGGCATTGATTGGTGGAGTAGCCAAGCGTTGGCTGTCTGCCGGTGTTTTTTTCAGTACCGCTTGTGTACGTCGTGTAGCTTTGGGTGGTGAGCTTCTGGTTCCAAAGGCCGGTGTTCAGTCCAGAATGCGGCGCGTGACAATAGGCGCAAGCGTCGGGACGCGCACCAGTAATGGGTGATTTGCTGTTTGGGCCCAGGTTGTGCACACCAATCACGTCGGTTGAGATTTGAGCAGGCAAGGTGGCCCCGCTCAGCAGAATCGTCAGCCCCGCCAGCAAGACTCCTAGCTTCACTTCGTTCCCCCCGTGGCTGGCTTCTTCTGACCGGCGTATTGAAACACCTGGACGCGGCGGTTGAACGAATCCACTACAAAAACCTTGTCGCTATGGTCGATGAACAACCCTGCCGGAAGCTGGAATTCTCCTGCATGCGTGCCCCTGGAGCCAAAGTAATAAAGCAATTCACCCTGGCGATTGAAGACCTGCACCACGCCCCACAGGGCATCCACCACGTAGAGATCGCCTTCCGAGTCGACACTGACTGCTTTCGGCCGGAACATCGCCCCGGGACTGTCGCCGATCTTTCCAACGGCGTACTGGAACGTTCCGGAGCGGTCAAACACCTGCACGCGGAAGTTCATGGCATCTACGACCATCAGGTTCGGCCCATCCAACCGCAGTTCGGTGGGCAGATTGAACTCGCTCTGTGCCTCACCTGTCTTGCCGATGGTCTGCAGCACATTCCCCTGCATGTCGAGGATGAATACCTGGTCCCGGAGCGTGTCGGTTACATAAATTCGCTGCGCCGTCGCATCCACGGCAATTCCAGTGGGCCGTTTGAAATAACCTTCGCCGCCCTTCAGTTTGCCGATGGTGCGCAGATACTTTCCACTGGCCTCGAAGACAAAAATCACACCGGAATCCGAGTCGGTTACGTAGATATTGTCCTGGGCATCGACCGCGACGCATTGCGGCGTCAGCATCGGGTCCTTTTCTTTTTTGCGCTCGATGAACTTGTACTTATGCTGCGTGAAATCGAAGATATGCACGCCTACCGCACCCGGGTCCGTCACAATGATGCGCCCGCGCGAATCGGCGACGATGCTGTAGGGACGCACCAGGGAATGAAATTCAGGCGCACCTGCAATTACGTCTACCAGCTTGTTCCAAAAGCCGCGGTTCGGCTTGACCTCAGTCTCGGAGCTGAAACTGTGTTCCCATGAGAGCTTTCGTCCACCATCCAGCGACATCTCCCAAAGCTCCGGCGTCGTCGCCGGGGGCTTGGACTTTGGTGATGCCCAGGCCGGAGTGAGCAACAGTACTGCGCCAGCCGCCATCAGGGCTGGTCGAAGACAATGCCGCGCTCCTCTCAAAAGAAATTGAACCAACGTGACACACCCATGTAGTACGAGGATATAACTTCCGGTGGCGTGCCAGAACTGCTGAATCCCTGCTCCAAACGGGAGTATCCGCTCGTAAAGTTTAACTTGCGCACCTGGTACTGGATAAGGGCATTATATTGATCATTCTCGTTCGTGGACATGAACCCGGAGCTGGAAGTATTGCTGTTCGACTTGGCATAGGAGGCTGTGAAGAGGAAACCTCTAACTGGAGAACTGGAGACCGCAGCGGAATAACTATCTCCGCCGTAGAGATTTACCAGACTCGAGGGAAGAACGGGCAGGGGCACAGGCACGGGCACCAGGCCTGCCCCAGTCAATAGCGCCTGCCCACTCGATTTGGAATAGCTGCCGGTAGCTGTGAACCAGCGAATATAGCTCAAACTACCATTGAAACTCTCGTTGCTGCTCGCAGTGCCCGCCTGCTGAGTCAACGCGGTGCGCCCGCCGCCGGCGCCTGCGCTCACCCGGAACTGCCCCCATCTATGACTTACGTTGCCTGAGTAGTGGTAGAACGAATTCATGTAGGTAACCAGCAGCGTCTGAGCGTTCTGCGCATAGCCGAATGTCCCGTTTACGTGCCAACCCCGAATCTCGCTGGAGTAGTTCTCGTTGGTCGAGAAGCTTAGAGAGTCGTCGTTAGTCTGGTCTGATCGATTGGCGCTTGCGGTCATTGAGGCAATGAAGTTGCCGTTAAGAACCACATGAGAATACGTGGCGCTTCCCCCGAATGAATCCACTCCATAATCCTCTCCCAGAAACAGCTGCGTACGCCGCTCGAAGTATGCCGAGGTTTGCACATTGTCTACCGGAGTGTAGTTGGCAATGCCCATCAGATCCAGCGAACTGGACGACTCGTTCGAGTTAATCCCCTGCACCCCGCCACCGGCTGCAATTACCGACGCGATGAGTTGTCCGCTCAGATTGTCAGAGTAATTCTCGCTCCCCGAGAGTGTAAGCTTGCTGGTCGGGTGCACCGAGGCAAGAGAAGTAATCATGTCGATGCTTCCGCTGGTATTGGAGCTCAGAAATTCGCTGTTCCAGTCCGATCGGTTAATGCTGGTCGAGATCGAACCGTGCCAGGGCAACTGGTGGGCGACATTGAAACCATAGCCGTCAGAGGTCGACTGCGTTTGTGTACCCTGTTCGCCGGCCACCACCTGCGGAATGAGCGAGTGACCGCCTCCCTCTGTATAGAAGGCGCCCATGTTGAAACCCGCCATTTGATAGCCTGAACGGAGGTTGAATGAATGAAACGCATTCGTCCCTTGATCGTTCACCCCGTAGACCGAATACTGGCTGGTCCCGAACTGGAAACCCGCTGAAAGACTAGGCATGGCCGGAACGTTTTCGCTCCAGTTAATCCCAAACGTGTCGCTATTGCCATGTGTCACGAAATTGGTCAGGCCCGGTACATCGTAGTTGCCTTCGCTGTTGTAAGCCTTGGAATAGCTAACCGACCCGGGAAAGTGGCTGCCACCGAAGATGTTGGCGCTGAGGTCGACTCCGCTGGCGTCGGATATGGACTGGAAGTTGGAGTTTGCCCGCGACTGGTTCAGGTAGAGGTTGGCACTATAGGAAAGAAAATTGGGATTGTAGAAAGAACCTGAGAGGTTGGCGGTGCCTCCGAAGGCCCAGTTGTGGTCGCCGCTAGTCATATTCCCGAAGTCAGCAGCATACCCTGTGGAGACTGTCCCACTTAGATTTGTGCTGAAGTCGCCGATCTTGACTTGTGCGGCAGAGGGCCTTGCAAGCAGCAGAAGACTGGCCCCCAGGAGCCACGCGACTCGTAGTGAATCCGCCACTGTATGCCATCTACGCATGCCGTCATCAATCTCGTTGTTCTGCCAGGTTTCGCTTCAGCCATACCACCTGTCTTTCACAATCAGGTTGCCCTTGGGGAGACTGGGCGTCGAACTTATGTTCCTTCCGCGGCCTCTTACATCACGTCGATCTTTGCGTTTTGGCGCAGTTGCTTGTCTAGCGCGGTGCGTATCTGGTTCTTCTTGATCTGCGGCAACTCTTTCTCCAGTTGCGCTTTCACATCGTCAAACTTCGCCTTCCCTGCCGGCGCGTGTTCCTTCAGGCGAACAATGGTGTAGGCCTGATCGATCTGAATCAAATCGCTAACCTCGCCTGGCTTCATCGCCATCAGCGCCTTCACAACCTGGGGCGCAAGTTGATCTGCAGGGACCGGTTTGTGCTCGCCCATCATCACGCGGTAGTCGTCATCGGAGACCTTCTCCGCCAACGTGCCGAACTCGTCCACCGTCTTCGTCGCCTTTGCCTGGCGTAGCGCCTGCTCCGCTTTCGTGCGGCCCTCTTTCACCTGGCTCGCGGTTGCATTGGCCGGCGGAAAAATAGAAATACTCTGGAAGGTGAATGTTTCCGGATGTTGGAAGCGTGCCGGGTTCTTATCGTAGTAAGTCCTGACCTCGTCCGCAGATACCGTGCTCTTGTTCTCAACTTCGGCTTTGAGAAAAGCGTCAATCAGCAGCGAGCGCCGGATCTTTTCCCGAAGCAAATGCTCCGAACCTTTAAACTCGCTCTGCATCAGCGCGTTGAATTCCTCCGGCGTGGAGAACTGTTTGCGGAAGTCCACCTCGGCATGTTGCATCGTCGCGGCTGAAATCGTCATCTTGCGACGCAACGCCTCCTGATACACCAGTTCCTCGAAGATGATCATCTTCAGGGCGCCCTCGCGAATTCCTGGCTCCAGGTCTTTGGGAATCCCGTTGTGCTGGCGCGCATAAGGGAAGATCGCGTATTCCTCGCGCACCAGGTCGGTATCGGTCAAAACCGAACCGTTCACGCTCACTACCGCCTTGCCCGTCACCATAGGCGCGGGATTCGTCGGCCCTTGTGTGGGCGCTTGTGTCGGCGGTTGTGTGAAGACCGTGGGTGTGTGAGAGGCTACCTGGGCGCCGGATGCCACACACGTCAGCAGAAAAAATCCAAACATGGGGAAGTTGTGTTTCATGATCGACATCCTGATTCTGAAAAATGGGGGAGGAAAATTCTTGCCCCCCTCCCCCGTGATGCAAAGTGATTAGAGTGTCGTTCCAGCGGTGCTCCCGTTCTTTTCGTTTGACTCGCCGGCATGGCACTGGCGGCAGAACTGCGCGGCCTCGTTGGAGGTCGGGCTCCACGGGTTATAGGGTCCGCGGAGGAAGAACATGGTCTGGTAGGTTCCGGGCGTCATGCCGCTCGTCGCGGTGCCACCAGAGTTCGTGGCGCTAACCTTCACCACGTTCATCACGTGCTGGTTGTGGCAGGTCGTGCAAAGGACCACGGCATTGGTCGGACCGCCGTTATCGCCAAACGAGACGAAGAAGCCGTAGTTCTTGTTGAACTGCGAGGAATACGTCCCGGTCATCGCCACCGAGAGCGCCAGTTCGCCGTAGCTGTTGGTCACTTCGGTCATCGTGCAATCCCAGTTGCCGCCGCCGCATGCCCATTTGGCACTCAGTCCCACCGGGTGGTCGTTGAGGTAGTTCCCTACGCCCGTGTTGTCTTTTCCGAGCAGTGTCGGGACCACGGAGGTGCCGTAGGTGGTGGGCAGCGGCTCATAAACCTTGTTCTTCATCATGGCGCCTTGCGCGTAGTTGCCGTCGTGGCAGCTCAGGCAGGTCAGCAAACCACCAACGTCAGGCGTCGTGACCGACATGCTGGCCGGCAGTGTTTCTGTGTAGCCGCCACCGCCGCTGGTGATGGTCTGGCCGTACAGGTTGCTGACATCTTCGCCCCAAAGAGCGACGTTGCCGGTGGTTGTATCGACTTTCGCAGGCGAGGTGCCGTTGCCCCATGCGCCGCTGTGTGGTGCGTGACAGGCCGCGCAGCCGCGGCCGTAGTTAAGGTGAGCGCCAAGGACGTCGGTCGCCGGCGCATACGTCTGGGCCGCTGCAAAGCCTGCGGCTGCCAGAAACATCAAAGCGATAAGAAAATTCCGTTTCATTGAGTAAAGCCTCCAATTGCACTTTCCTGCTGCTCGACTGGACCTTGACGTTGATCTAACTGGTGGTGTTTTCAGCTCAGTCTCCGTGCACAACCCGTGTACGGATGTTGCCGTTGTCGCAAGATGGGGCAATTTACTAGCCGCATCTCGTAAGTGATTGCTGAGAATGAGGGTTTTATGTTCTCCGAGGCGATGAGTTGACACATCTTTAGCCCTTCGCCACCAACTCTTTGGCGTTCTGGCACAGTGACGTTTGTGAAAAGCCTCACAATAGTCTGATCCCCGATGTATCGTTTTCATACGTGAGTACCGTCACTTTGTGGAATGCACATTGGGCCACCCGCAAGGCATCTGCAGGTGCTCGAGGTTACGCATATATGTTGTCAGGTGATTGGTCTCACGTTATGTGATGTCAGTCACACCACGTTGCAGAGATTTCAATGTGACTGCTGTCACGCTTTCATGTGATGTAGATTGCTCCCTTGCTTTTTCTTGACCGCTAAAGTGAAATTGCAACGCGGTGCCGCTCAGGGAACATTCAGACCCGCGCGAAGCATCCATATACGGTGGTTCGCGCTCCGATGTTGCCGACCGAATGACACCGATTTACGAGCAATCCTGACCTGGGAGAACACGGCATGGATAACGCGCCAGCCACGGCATTCACAGCAAGTCCGACCTTGCGGGCCACGCAGGTCTACACCATGGCAGCAATCTGCCTCCTGGCGGGCCTGGCGGTCGGATACCTGTTTCACGGACCGCAATCGCCTCTCTCTCCGACGCCACCCATTGCCAACACCGTACCGCCCCCCGTCCCAGCGACCACGACAGGTGCCGGCCATCCGCCCAGCCTGGACGCCATGAGGCAGATGGCAGACAAGCAGGCATCGCCACTGCTCCAGAAACTCAAGAGCGATCCGAACAGCGTCGCGCTACTGGTCCAGGTCGGAGCTATCTACCATTCAACTCATCAATTTAAGGAAGCGGCCGCCTACTACGACCGGGCAGTGAAGATCGACCCCAGGAATGTGCCCAATCGCGTGAAGTTGGCCGCCAGTCTCTACCGCAGCGACGATGTTGATGGGGCGATTGCACAGCTGAATACGGCGCTGAGCTATGACCCCAAAGACGCTAATTCGCTATTCAACCTTGGCATCATCAAGTGGCAGGGAAAGCGCGACGGCAAGGGTGCGTTGGCAGCTTGGCAGGAATTGTTGAAATCAAATCCACAACTGAGCGCAGATCGAAAAGCCGCAGTGCTTAAACAAATTGCTGACGTGCTCACAGCGCAGGGCGATCAACACGGAATTGAGGGAACGCGGAACCATGACGGACACACACCAAGCCCCAATTAAGGAATGGACAAGAACGCGGGCAATTGTTTTGTCGGTTGTCTGCCTGCTGGTGGGAATCGGCGGTGGCTGGTCCATCCGCGGACTGCATAGCCCGGCGGTGACTGGAGCTACGAAAGCTGCCGGCGTCTCGGCGTCGCCACAAGCGGGGTCCAGCCCCGTTTCCCAGGCGCCCAGTCCCGCTCGGTTGAAAGAAATGGCCGACGCACAGGCAGCGCCGCTGCTTGACAAGCTCAAGTCGGATCCCAGGAACCCGGATTTGCTCACCAGCATTGGCAACGTCTATTACGACGCACAACAGTATTCCATCGCCGTCGACTACTACGGGCGCACCCTCAAGACCAGGCCCAACGATGCAGCCGTGCGCACCGACATGGGAACTGCCTATTGGTTCATGGGAAACGCCGATACGGCGATAGCTGAATTCAATAAGGCGCTCACCTACGCACCCTACAACGCGAATACACTTTTCAACCTCGGTCTGGTCAAGTGGAAGGGGAAGATGGACCCCGCGGGTGCGATCGCCGATTGGGAGAAGCTGCTGGCGACTAATCCGAACTACGAAGGCAAAGACAAAGTTCAACAAATGATGACCGAGGCGAAGAAGCAGGTCGCAGTCAAGCCGGGCATGACTAAATAGAGTCACCGGTCATCGTAAAGAACGGCGGCTTTGGATTGCTGGGTGCCCCATCCTTGAATCGTTTTGTGATTCAAGGGTGGGAGGCCACAGATATCCATCTCGACTGCGAGCAGTCAATCCGAACACGCTTTAAAGCCACGGGTCATATTAAAGATCGGCGGCTTTGGATCGCTGCTACATCTTAATAATCCAAACCAAAGCCAACCGCTAGGCCAAAACCGGCGCAGGCTTCGCGAGCAGAACACCGAGGGCGCAACTTGCCATTCGAGCCAATTCCCCATCGGCGCGACTGGTCAGAACGATCGGAACCTTGGCGCCAACCACGACTCCGGCCGCCAGTGCTCCGGCCAGGTACTGAAGCTCCTTAAAGAGGATATTTCCAGCTTCCAGATTGGGAACCAACATTAGATCCACGTCTCCAGCGACTGGCGACGTGATCTTCTTGATGCGCGCGGCATCGCTTGAAATGGCATTGTCGAATGCGAGTGGGCCATCGACTATGGCTCCGGTAATTTGTCCGCGATCGACCATCTTGCAAAGGGCCGCGGCATCTAGCGTGGATGGTATGGCGGGGTTTACCGATTCCACCGCTGACAGGATCGCTACCTTCGGTTTTACGACCTCGAGTTTGAGCAACATGTCGATGGCATTCTGCAGAATGTCAATCTTGGTCTCCAGGTCCGGCTGGATATTGATGGCCGCATCGGTAACGAAGAGTGTCTTGTGATAGGAAGGCACATCCAGGGCGAACACGTGGCTGATGCGCCGGCCGGTGCGCATCCCTCCATCGCGCGAAACAACAGCACTCATGAGTACATCTGTATGAAGTGAGCCCTTCATGAGCATCTGGACCTCGCCTTTTCGAGCCATTTCTACGGCCCGTACGGCGGCGGTGCGACTATCGCTTACATCCACAATCTGGATTCCGTTCAGGTCGAGTTCCATGGTTTCCGCCAGGCTGCGAATCTTGGATTCGGATCCCACCAGGGCAGGGACAATCAGCTTATCTTTGAATGCCTGAATGGCTCCCCCGAGAGAAACCTCGTCACACGGCCAGGCAATCGCGGTATTCACAGGCTGTTTTGAGGTCGCTCGAGCGATCAGCCCGTGGTAACGAAGGTAGGGGTCATTCACAATGAGTTGGGGTACGGGCAGCGTAGACCAGCGCAGTTTTGTCGGCGGAGCTAGAAGCTGCGCCGTACCCGAAAAGATCGGGATACCAGCGCCATTGCTCGCTTCGCAATCAAAATTGACTGTCTTGGTAGCATCCTCCTTCGCCGTAACCTGCACTTTTACGAGAATGCGATCTCCGACATGAATGCGGTTGTGAAACGAAAGTGAGATGTTCTTAAGGGTGCATCCGGGTCCCGGAATATTCATGCTGAATAGTCCGGAAATGAGTGAAGCGCACCACATGTTTGGGCCTGTAGGTGGCACGCCCCCTGCACGCGCGATCAGTTCATCCGCCTTCAGAACGGAGTGGAATCCGGAAATGGAGGCAAAGGCCATCGCATCATCCGTTGTCAACACGTGCTCCGTTGCGGCTGTCTCGCCAACTGCAATCTCGTCGTATGTCTTGCTCTCAATAAACCCCAGATTCATCAGAATTCCTTCCCCGCTCAATCGCCGGCCAATTTGTAGCTTATCTGTCATCGTATGGCCTGGGACCGAAGATCAAAGTGACTGGAGTCACTCAGCCCTCAGAACCGCGATGCCACCTGTCTTCACTTCAGTTGTCATCGCCCCCTTTGTCTGCCGCGGCACGCAGCCTGTTCGAGCGATCGCTTGAAAGTCCGGCCTGTCCGGGATGACTTTGTAGCCCGCTGTCGCCCGTTGCAGAGAATTGGGCCCGGGTGGCGCACACTGTCTATAGGCGGAACCCATGGTGACCAGAACCAAAACCGCAGCACTCGTCTTCATCAAAAACCCTCCCGACTCCGGTGCTAGGTACCCGAAAGGGCAGGTCGAAACCGTAAAAAGTCCAGCATACCCACCCCCTCCCCCCTTGGGGGGCCCATTTTAGGACCCTCATTTTCTTGCAAGTATATGTAATTGAATATCTTACAAAATAGCCCTATTAACTGATCGGTAATCAAGACCAGCGGATTTTGACCACTTTTGAGCCATATTTGAGCCGAAAAACCCCGCTCAGGAGAGATATTGTGTCGTAAGCCACCTATAAAGTTCCTCTGACGCTATAGGGTGTTCCGGACCCCAGCCCAGCCTCTTGCCTGCGGGAGGGACCACGTATGCGGAATCGCAATGCTCTGACACACAGATACAAAGAGTTTGCTGCTGCTCCGGATACCTCGAAGCAGCAAGCCAGGCATAGCGGGCAAGAATAACTGCATCGACCGCACTGTTCTCCGGATCGTCGACATCGGGGAGTGAGCTGACTCTCTGCTGGTTCTCGAAGATGGCAATGCTGGTGAACGGCTTGGGCTTGCTTCGCATGCCGAAGCGAGCAACAATCGTCCGGGGCCGGGCACGGCGAAGCGCCTCGGCGACCGCCCATTCGACGAAAGCGTTTGAGAAGATGAGAGCGCCATTTCCGCTGAGAAAGAGGTCGATGACAAACTTCCGCAGCCTTGGCTGGTTGGCAATTTCCGCGGGCCAAAGGCCCCAGCCCTCCCAGGACTCAAGCCGGAGTTTAGCAACGATTTCGTCCGTGGCTTGAATGTCTTTGGGAGCCTGATTTAACTCGGCGAGAAATCGATCGCGGAACGGCTTGAGAGCCGCATAGCCCAAAGAAGAAGCCGCAATCGGTGAGACATTTGAAAGCATGCTGTGCAACTTTGCTTCTGCGTCGATCAGCCATACGTCAGAACTCTCGACACCGCCTTGCTGCGCCGCCAATGTCACAAGGTCTTGTTGGCCCTGCAACGCCAGCTCGCAGAGTCTTTCTGAGTCATCCGAAATCCTGACCTCATGCCCCAGAGGATCCCATTGCCTCCATACAGATTGAGGGCTAACGGGTAGGCTGCGGGGAAGAATGAGGAAAATTAAACGTGTGCGTTCAGCAGCAGTTGGAGTAGCGCTCTGAGCCGCAGCGTTCACGGTATCGAAGACCTTTTGCACCTCACGGCGCCACTCGCTATAGTATTCGGACCGCGCGAGCTGTGAAGCATTTTCGATAGTGTCGTGAGTCTCTGAGAAATTCCAATCCTTGACACCCATCTTCTTCTCGAGCGCCCACAGCGGCGCAGTGACGGCACCCAGACCGGAGGGGCTAAACGCCTCGATGCCTTTCATGAGGCTGGCGACGCGGTTCTGCTCGAATGGAAAAAGCAGACTCCACTGGCTCAACTGCTGATTCAGCGCAGGCCGCATTGTGAGCGGCAATCGGTCGACTAAGCCGCGATACGCATCCGGACTGAGTGTTCCTGTCTGCGCTTTGCCAGGCCGTTCATTCATCGTGGCTCCAAATCATGAGGATAGCCCGGGCAATCGCTTCCCCGGAAGATCGAGGTCCTCGATTCCGAACATGCCGGCGATTGTGGGACAAAGGTCGATGTGCTGGATGGGACGCTCTATCACGTCGGCCGACCGCGCCGCTTCTCCCAAGCACATCAACCATGTCAGATTGGTGGAATCGTTATTCGACCTGTGATTGAAAAAGCCGTTGGTGTTTGAACCGTCGAAATCGCGCCCGAATTCGGGAAGAACGAAGAGCGTTGTCCTTCCTCTGTAGGCTGGAAGTTCTTGTATCAAGTTCCAGAGTTCATAAACAAGACGATCCATTGTGCGGATGCCCGCAAGGTGCATGGAATACGACCCGAAATGCGCCACCTCCACATCGGAAAATGTGATTGCGAGAAGCGAGGGCGAAAAACGACGCATCACTTCCTCACTTATAAGCAGAGTAAATTCGTCTCCGGTCACAGGCGCATTGGTGCGAACCAATTCCTCAATCGCCTGCTGCATCGAGCTTTGCATGCGAAGGTCAAGAAAGGACTCATTCCCTGAAACAGACCATCCGAGCCCCTCATAGTTGTCAGCATGTTGCAGGATGGCCTCGAGTTCCTGCCGCATAGCGACCCGATCAGCGCTATGTTCGGGGTGTCCCTGTGAAGCTGCTTGAATTACAGCGTTAATAAGTAGCTGCTTCGGGAATATCACGTTGGCGCCGTAGCGGGGCCCAAAGTCACGTATGGAGCTGGCGCCAATTCGGCTAGTCAGGGCCTTATTGCTAGAGATCACCCAGGCAGCGTCCTGCGGGAGTGCCATGCGCTTGCGTAGATACTCGAAGAACGTCGGGTTGGCTGGCGGTGTTTTTCCCCAGTCGTCCAGCCGCTGCCAATTCCCAGTGAGGATGCTAGAGATTGTGTTGTAGTGCGATGTCACACCCGCATTGCGAATAAGCGGATAGAAGACGCTTCGAGGCAGCAAGTCATGGTAAAGATGGGGAATATTTTCAAGACCTGTATCGAGAAACGTCTCTGCCCGGCGTATTCCACCACACGCCACGACAATGACCTTTCGCTCGTCTCTCCCAGAAGCGCTGACAGGCTCGCCGGCAAAAGCGAACTTGCGAGAATTAGCCAAATGCTCCACGAGCAAGACCGAGGTAGCCTTCAGGAGGTTCCTTCGAGAGGGATCCATAGCGCTCCATCAAGTACTCGGGAATCCGCGGTCATCGCGGGAAGCGAAATCCCTAGCGTCGTAGATTGTACTTTACAGCTATATGTGCCAAGACAGATTCTTCCGCAGGCGCTTTCACTCCTGCGGAAGAATGGGCCTTCGAGCTTTAGGTGCTTTCACACCTGCTGGCTAATTACCGAGTTAGAACACGTACTTTGTGGCGAGTTGGAAGAATCGAGCGTCTGGCGTGTAGTTTTGGAACTGCTGAGAGTTAGTGATCTGGCCAGCGTTCGTACTAAGATCGGTGGTGCCTGGATTTCCCCAGGACGGAGTATTGAAAAGGTTGAAGGCATCCGCACGGAACTGGACGTACTGTTCGTGCCAGACCTTGAAGTTCTTGAACGCGGACATGTTGGCACGCTCCCATCCCGGTCCATGGATCTGGTTTGACTTTGAACCGGAATATTGAATGGCGCTGGCCATGTCGGTCAAGAATGTTCCAACTGGGATGTTTCCGCCGGGTAACGGATCAACGAATGCGCAAGGGTTATACCAGTTCGCCTTGGTCTTGACCCTGGCTGGGCAAGTGTTGCCTTGCATATCAATGTTCGCCGGAAGCGGAGTGCCACCACCCTTGAACGGATCGCCAACCCGGATGGCATTAATCATGCCAAAGCCGTTGGCTTGCACGAATTTACCGCCGCCATTGCTGATCGTAAACGGGATGCCGGTTTGCGCGGTCCATGTGGCGCTTGCTGACCAGCCACCGACGAGATAATCCAGTGCCCCGCCTTGATGCATGTATTTACGTCCGTTGCCGAACGGCAATTCATACATGCCGTTGAACGTAAAGCGGTGACGAGTATCGTAATTGGAGTTTGTCATTTCATATTTGAGTGGAATGAGGTTTGTGTTTCGAGAGGCCGGCCCTCCTCCAATTCCAGGGTTTTGAGCGTCGTCCTCGGCATGTGACCAGGTATAGGAGGCAAGGAAGTCCATCCCGTTGGCGTAGCGCTGTTGGAGCTTTGCCTGGAGCCCGTTATATTTGCTTTCGCCTATCCATTGCTGGTCGCCATTGGCTGAAAAAGAAAGATTTGGGAACGCGTTGGTGCCCTGATTGCTATTGGGATTGTTGCTGCTGGTCACAGCCAGTGCACCGAGGGGGTTGGTGCTCGCATAGGTGTGCTTGCCCACATTTCCGACATAGCCAACGGATGCAACCATGTTTCTGGTTACCTCGCGTTCAACCGACAAGTTGTAGGCCTCAGTATAGGTAGTCTTCACTTTGGAATCGGACATGGAGATGGCGCTTGCATTGGCAAAAGAGCCTATGCCGCCGTTCGCGAGGTAAAGCGACATCCCGGTTTCGAGGGTGGCAGGATATGGGAGAGTATTTATTCCACCCAGATTTGCCACTGTTTGAGGGCTTTCCGGAGTGCCTGTGGATGGGCATGTGCTATTGGCGTTGGAATAACCACCCTGGGTGGATGGGAAGCAAGGACCGCCAGCACCAAGATAGTTGTTGTAAAGGACCACTTGATACGCGAACGGATAGTTTGTTTCCAGTTCGGCGCCTCCGGGGGCTTCAATTGACCCGTAGAACAATCCGTAGCCGGTGCGCACTACCGTCTTTGGATCGATCTGATAGGAAGCTCCGATGCGCGGAGCAAAGTTATAATGCTGAACACCGACCAAGGAGTTGGGGTTGGCGTTGGTGTACTGAATATCAATGTGCTGCGCCGCCAAGCCTTGTACAAAGCCTGCTGAAAGAGGGGCTGAACTCGCAACCTGCTGAGGCAATACATAGTGAGCCACGCCGGTCGCGGATTGAGCATCCACACCCGAGCCGGGTGCGACCAGGCCTTGTGAATCAATGACCAGGTTGGCTACATCGCCCGGCTTGCTGCTATCAGGTTGAATAAAGTCGTACCTGAGGCCCAAATTCAAGGTCAACTTGGAATTGACTTTCCAGTCATCCTGAAAATAGGCGGCACGATAATTCCGATAGTATTGGGTATCCCAGCCTGGAGAGAGCGCAACGTTCCCCATATTATTGGTAAACAAATCCGTCCCGCCACTTCCGGCATATGGTGTTCCATTGCCGTTCACGTCATCCTGACCGGTGAACTCGCCGAAGTAGCCATATCTTCCGCGCGGATACACGGACTGGGCAAAGGCGGTGCGGATACTCTCAAGCTGGATGCCGACCTTGATAGAGTGAGGCCCGGCTGATTTGGTCACGTTGTCGAGAATCTGGTAGATGTTCTGGCGCTCGATCGACGGGACGTCATGGCGCGAACCGGCCCTGGAGAACCCCGAAATATTCAACTCCGGGAGACCACCATTCGGACCGGCATACCCGGTGAACGGCACGCCTCCCAGCCCAGGCACCAACTGGTTCGCGGGAACATTGTTGTTCGCCTGAACGAACTCGTAATCGCCCCAGTTGTATCCGAAGCGGAACTCGTTGATGAGAGAGGGAGAGACAACGTGGGTTTCGCTGGCCATGAAGTTCTCAGCCAGGTTGAAATTGGTGGAACCATGGAAACCACCAGGCGCCACTTCGTTGCCATCTAGAATCGGTCCAAGCGGAAGACCAAACCCAAGTTGTTCGTGCGTGTAGCTATAGCGCACGTAGGCCTGATCCTTGGCGTTGGGGTTCCAGTCGAGGCGCTGATCCCACTGAAAGGTATTGTCTTTGACGGGCACGTTGACGTTGTAGTTTCTATACGTCTGTCCACTGCCGGGAGTGTTGTAATTGGAGGAATTCCAGCCACCGGCATTCGGCTTGGGGTAGTCATTAAGAATCTCACCAGCGACGATATCCATCATGCCGCCAGCGCTTGGATCGCCCGGGGTGAGAACGTTGGTGGTGGCAGGGCCAAAGCCGCCGGTGCTGGTGCCAATGTTCGTGGGATTCCAAGCACAAAGCCCCGATGTGCCCTGTAGGTTGGTGTCGGTGACTGGGGCTGAGCAGAGGGCCGCGTTCGCAGCGGCCGGGTTCGGAATCGCGCCGCCAGTCTGGGTCAACGGAAGCTGACCGCCGGTATTCGGCGCAAAAATCGTAATGGGCTCGCCAGCGCTATTGAGGGATCCATTAAAGTACTCTGAAAAGTCCCCGGACCGCATGCTGGCCGTGGGGACGGTCAAACCTGGGTCAGGATCGGCAAACCTGATGCGATTTGCCTCTGCATCTCCGAAGTAGAACAGCTTGTTCTTCCAGAGAGGTCCGCCCAGCGTGGCTCCAAACTGGTTCTCGTGATATGCGGGAACCACTCCGTTGCTAGAGGTCCAGTCTGCTGCGTCAAAATCGTTATTGCGGATGTATTCCCAGGCATCTCCGTGGACCTTGTTGGACCCTGACTTGATGCTGGCGCTGAGCACGGCTCCGGCCGAGTGTCCGAACTCGGCGCTGTAGTTGGAAGTATCGATCTTGAATTCGGCCAGCGCGTCCGGTGGAGGCCTTACGTTGTAGCTGGCGCCGTTCTGGAAGTCGTCAACGTTCACATTGTTATCGACACCGTCCAGGATGAAGTTGTTCTGGGTGGTGCGTTGACCATTGGCTGAAAAGTCACCCGTACCGCCGCCACGAGCGCCTCCGGCTGACAAGCCTGGAGCGACGCCGGCCGTCAACTGCGCGATATAGACCCAGTTGCGCCCGTTGAGCGGTGTGGCGTTGATAGCGTCGGTGTCCATAACCTGGCCCACGGCAGACGACTCATTCTGGAGCATAGGGGGCGCGGAGGTAACTGTCACAGTCTCCTGTGCCCCACCAGGCTTCAAGGCAATGTCAACGCTCAAGCGGTCCTGGATATTGACGCGCACATTCTGCTGGGTCGTAGTCTCAAACCCGGGAGCTGACGCGCTCACCGAGTAATGGCCGATCTTGATGGGAGCAAAGCTGTATTCTCCCTTTGCATCCGTCTTGCCTTGCAACACAAAATTCGTGTCGGTATTGGTGAGAGTTACCTCGGCGTTCGGAATGACCGCGCCTGTGGGATCTTTCACGACACCGTTGATGGCTCCTTGGTCAACCTGGCACAATGCTGTGCGTCCTGAGAAAACGCAGCAAAAACCAAATACGAACAAGAGAGCGCCAATGATGCGCCGTTTCGCCTGCCTCAATTGAACGTTACTCATTTTCATCAGTCCTCTTCTGCGGTTGTGGCCGCATCATTCGGCTGCAAATCGAGAACGCCGTCATCTTTATCCTTCAGAGATGATTAAGAACACTAGCATGTGAAGCAGTTCAAGGGCAACAAAAAATGATAGACAAATAAAAAACAAAGAATATGCAAATAATACGATAGCCCGCTGACAAATAAGGCTTTGCCCCAGGGGACCTCAATTTGTAAGTCTTAGCCTCTTGGATTCCGGTAGTGATTCCCTTCGTCCCCGTGGTGCCAGTTTGGGACGCGTCGCGACATCAGGTAGTGAAAGCGTTGCTTGCCCGGCCAAGGGCAGGCACTCTTGGCTCGCTTAGGCTTGAATGACCTCGATACCACGCCCTCGCAACGCCTTGACGAACTCTGGTGGGGCCTTGGTGTCGGTGATGAGACGGTGAATTTGCCCGATCGAGCCGATACGGGAGACGCTACGCCGGCCGAGTTTGCTGAAATCGGCCACCACGGTGGTCTCTTTGGCTACGGCCATCAACAGGCCGTTGAGGTGAGCCTCCAGAACATCCGGTGTGGTGGGGCCGAACTCCAAGTCGAAGCCATCGACAGCCAGAAAGAGCCGATCCGCGTGGAGGTCCCTCAGCATCGCCTCAGCCTGTGGTCCAACAAAGGAAAGCGACACAGGGCGCAGTACGCCTCCAATGCCGATAACGGAGATCCCGGGCGCGTCTACCAACTCGGAGATCACGTTCATGGCATTCGAGATAACTGTGACCCCATGGATCGCGCGAGCCTTTAGGTGGCGCGCAACCTCAGTTGTTGTGGTGCCCGAGTCGAGAATGATGACCTCGCCTGGCTGAACCAGATTGGCCGCAGCTTTTCCGATTAGGGCCTTCTCTGCTCGATGGACGGATTCCTTGAGGCGGAGCGGGTAATCGCGAGTCGGCTCCAACTGCCGGACTGCGCCGCCATGGGAACGCACGACAGCGCCGGAAGCCCCCAGTGCATCCAGGTCGGAGCGGACGGTAACCGCAGAAATCGAAAACTGCTCCACCAGATCTCGAACCGTGATTTGCCCTTGCTGCTCCAACAAATCGAGGATCTTCCTACGACGCTGCTCCGGTAGCAGCGGATTAGCGGTATTGGCACGTGGCATTCCTGAAAGTTTAAGGATGTGCGTATACGTAGTCAACTCATTTTACCGAAGAGCGGTTTTCTACGCTTGTGGTTGTTTTCTCTAGTGAAGAGAACTGACTCCAGATCGAAGGCGCATCGGGTTGCCAGACGATGATGCGCGCCTAAGGCGACAATCACTTCACGCGGGTGGCGTCGATCAAGCAACTGAAGTGGTCATAAATGTCTAATGCTTGCATCACTTGCGGAGCTCCGTTAGGAATCCTGGACCGTGATTCCGCTCCTGCCGGCGCGGCGCAATCCAAGCCCTCGCGATGGTGAAAGAAGGCTCGAATGGCTTAAGTTCATTGTCCAGGTGGCCCATGGACCCACTTACGTCAGATTGAAACCCTCTGTTCGTTCTCGCTCGTTTGGCGATTTTGTTTCTCTTGGATTTTTCCTTTACTTTAACAATGGTATGTTTTACTATCGTTTGTTCCTTGTATCGGGAGGAGATTTTGAGTAAGTCCCTAGTTTCTGAAAGTCTATACGATCAACCCTGGCTCGCCGCGATCGCGAGAAAGCAGGCGAAAGCGGCAGATTTGCTTGGCCGGACAGAAGACGAACAGCGAGAGTCTGGATATTTTCATACTTTGCACGAGATTCTGCAGCAGCCGGCTACGTGGCTGGAAACGGGCAAGAAGTTGGCGTTAATGTCCGGCGGACTGCTGCAAACTATTGCTGGCGCAAGAACTCTGGTTCTCACCGGTTCAGGCAGTTCTGAGTACGCGGGGGAATGCGTTCGTCTTCCCCTGCAGAACAAACTGTCGATTCCGGCTCAAACCATCGGCGGCGGAATGTTGTTGACGCACGGCGGCAAGGCAATTGCGCCTGTGCGGCCGGGACTAATGGTTTCCCTGGCCCGGTCGGGGGACAGCCCGGAGAGTGTCGAAGCCATTTCGGTGGTCCTTGAGACCGAACCCGACATCAGGCATCTGGTCGTGACCTGCAACGCGGAAGGGCGATTGGCGACAACATATCGAGACGATCCGCGTGTGCAAGTGGTAGTGCTTGCCGACCAGACCAATGATCGCAGCCTAGTAATGACCAGCAGTTTTACAAACATGGTGCTAGCGGCGGCGTTCCTGGGGATGTTAAGGACGCCGGAACAATATGTTTCCCTGGTGCAGCGCCTCAGTCAAAAGGCGGAAGAACTACTGCGCACGCACTTTGACACCCTGGCCGGTATAGCAAACCGAGACTTCGATCGAGTGGTCTTTCTTGCAAGTGGGCCACGCCTTGGTGCTGCCCGCGAATCCGCTCTGAAGATGGTGGAGATGACGGCCGGAAATGTGTGGGCTACAAGCGAAACCTACCTAGGCCTGCGTCACGGGCCGATGAGCGCGGTTCACTCGAAGACGCTAGTCGTATGCTTTCTTTCTTCCCAACCCTTGGTGCGTGCATACGAGTGCGATCTGATTCGCGAATTGAATGACAAGCAGCTCGGAATGGCGAAGCTTATCTTTGGCGAGGATATTCCGGCGGATCTGGCCCAAAACGATGATGTCAAGATCGAGTGCGACGGTCTGGCCGGCTTGGGCGACGAGAATATCCCGGTCCTTGATGTAATTGTAGGGCAGTTGCTCGGATTCTTTCGCTGTTTGAAGGAAGGACTGGAACCGGATTCTCCTTCGAACGATGGCGTAATCAACCGGGTCGTACAGGAGTTCAGACTGCACCGCGTCGAAGACTGAGCAACGACAATCATCCTCACATTCGAGATCTGTACTTGCGCCTGCCGAAGTACTCAGATCGCTATTGCGGCTGGAGCAGTTCCTGGATCAAATCTGGACTGACCTGATCGGAAGCTGCAGCTAAATGAGAGCGCCCATGAACATCGACTCAGATTCTTCGCCCATAGAGAGACCGGGCGCATGGAAGCCTCTTGACCTTTCGGAGTTCGAACCACAGAGCATGCTTGAGGTGAAGCAGACTTTTGTGGGGCGATCAAGATATCCGGTCATCGATCTTCACACCCACATTTCGTTTTCGGCAAAGGTCGTGAACGGCGTTCATTTGGCCGCGGAGAGGCAGTATCTTGCCAATCCCGACGAGTTATTGGCTGTGATGGACCGCAAGAATATCCGCATGCTGAACAATCTGACGGCAGGATTCGGAAGCGGACTAGACGACACGATCGCTCGGTTTGACACGGCATACCCGGAAAGGTTCTCTTCGTTTGCCGAGCCTTGGTACAGCCGGTTTCTGGAGCCCGGCTATCCCGAATTCCAAGCAGACGCCATTGAACAGGCCAAGCAATCCGGCGCGAAGGGATTGAAGATCCTCAAGACGTTGGGTCTGTTCTTGCGCGAGACCATTACCACTGGAAACTTGGTCAAGATTGATGATCCCCGCTTCGATCCGATGTGGGAAGCATGTGCGAGCCTGCACATGCCTGTGGGGATTCACGTTTCCGATCCTGCGGCGTTCTTCAGGCCGATTGACCGCTTCAACGAGCGCTACGAGGAATTAAACAACCATCCTGACTGGTCATTTCACGGCCACGGTTTCCCGTCGAACGCGGAGTTGCTGGCGGCTCGCGACCGGGTTTTTGCGCGGCATCCGAAGACGCAGTTCATTGCATTGCACGTCGGCAATTTTGCCGAGAACTTGAACCATGTATCGGCCAGCCTCGACCGCTTCCCGAATATGACTGTAGACATCGCTGCGCGCGTGGGCGAACTGGGACGCCAGCCACGTGCGGCCCGGGCCTTTTTCGAGAAGTATCAGGACCGGATTCTCTTCGGAACCGATGCGACGCCGCATGGCAATGAGTATCCGCAGCAGTATTTTTGTGACAGACTTTACGAGACTTACTATCGTTTTCTGGAGACGGACGATGAGTATTTCGACTACGCTCCAGCACGAGTTCCCCCGCAAGGGCGATGGCAGATTTCCGGTATCAACCTGCCGGATTCCATCCTGAAGAAGATCTACTACGAAAACGCTGCGCGGCTATTGGATATCGCCGTGTAACTTGCGCTCATCGGAGCGCTCACTTCGGATCGCTATATCGCACTTTCTCATCTGGGTTGTAGACGGTCGGCACCGTTCCCGTGACGGAGATAGTGAGCGCCTTTTGCGTCGTGCGGCGGTTCAGTCCTGTGGCCGTGACTGTGACCGTATATTGCCTAGCCTGCGTGTACGCGTGGGAGACATCGGAGCCATCCTCGCTTACGCCGTCGCCAAACTCCCAGTGATATCCGAGCACCGGTGCATCGACGCTGGCTGCGGCAGCATGAAATTCCACGAGAGCACCAGCCTGCCCAACAGCCGGAGCACGCAGCTCAAAAGCAGGATCCGATTCGGGGACTGATGTGTCGATCAGCTTCAAGATACGAACGGAATGCGGCGGCAGCGTGATCGCGAGCGCGCTGTTTTCGATCGGCACTGCGCCGCCGCGAAGGACATTGGTTGCCGTGTAGGAGCCGTTCGACTTCAATCCCAGTGCTTCCAACTTAGGCGTGTGACTACGCGTCTCTTCAGTAAAGTTGAAGACAGTGAGGATCTGTTGGCGCGGGCTCTCCCTAAGCAGGAAGATGCTTGCCTGCGCGTCTTCCTGCTCATAGGTCATCAGGTCAAGGGGCACGGCCGCACGGCCAAGCCGAGCCATATCGAGCAGATCCGCGTTCCGCACCAGAGCAAGTCGATCTGGTGAAGCGCCCAAAGCAGGTAGGTCGTCCCCTATCTCGAACATGCCGCCCGAGACGGCCGACACCGCGATCGAAGCCTCCGCCTCATCTAGAGTCAAGGGCAGCTTGTTCCCATGCCAAACCCTGTCTGGGATGACCTGTTCAGAGACAGTAAATGCATCTGGATCGGAACCGTAAAAGTTGCGATTCATGAAGTAGCGCGCAGCCACACCCGCAGCAGCTTCGCGTGTAGATTGGAACGTGTGTCCCGTGTCCTGCGAGATGCGGCCGGTGTTCACAATCCCCACCGGCGTGAGCATGGGACTGCCATCCTTGTCGAGTACTACGCCGTCGCCCACCGTCTCTCGAATCGTCTGCAACCCGATGCGCAAGGCTTCGAGCGCCGTGGTGTTGGGACGGTAGTGGATCCCCTCCACCGCAGAGGAATCCATGAAGTCCATCTTGATGAAGCCCACCCCCCAGTCCTTCGCCATGGTGCGATAGGTATACCGCAGATACTCTTGCGCACCGGGATTGGTGGTATCGAGCGCATACAACTCGTCAAATTTCCCGCCGACCTTACCAATGTGGATCGGTTCCCCTTCCAGGTTGCGTACAAGCCAGTCCTTATGATTCTCATATACCCACGACCGCTCAGAAACCTGGAACGGCGCCACCCAAAGTCCGAACGTAATTCCCTTGCTTTGCACCTGATGTGCCACCGGCGCCATGCCTTGTGGAAACGTCTTGCCATCTGGAGTGGCGTACTCCCCGCGTGCAAACTGGTACCCCTCATCCACCTGGAAGTATCGATAACCAAGCGACTCAATGTTCTGCGCGAGCCACTCAGCATTGGTGAGGACAGTATTTGCGGTCACGCCATAGTAGTAAGCCGTCCAACTCCACCAACCGATGGGCGTTGGCGTGGAAACAAGCGCCTTGTGAAGGATTCGAATCGCCTGCCCGTAGTTCTCAAGCTGTTGATGATAGTCGGAACCGACTTCGAACATCAGCCGCTCCGAGCGAATGCTCTCACCCGCGGGCACAGTCAACCTGAATGGAACGACATTGCCGGATGAGTACCCTTGTTGCTGCTCGAGCAACGCCTCGTTCGTGCCGGTATCCTCAATGTCGTACGAGCCTGAGCCTTGCAGGTGGAAGACGGTAAGGAATTTGCCCGCGGAAAGCGCCCCCAGAAATAGACTTTGTTGGCTCTTCCGGTTGTATATCAGTTGGCTCCCAAACGCCTCGTGAGCGCCGCCACTTGCCTCCCCGTGGTTCAGCATCCTCACATAAGGAATGTCTTCACTAAACCTGTCGGAGAGGATGAGGTCTTCCGAAACAGGTCCGTTCAGGTTCGGCGCCGTACCAGAGTTACCGACCAACACGTGAATGGAATGCACCTCGATGGTTCGTGCCGTGGTGTTGTTTACAGTGACAGAGATGTCTCCCCAGGGATGATCAACGTAGACGCGAAACTCGCAGACGAGGTTGGGCATGCCGGCCAATCCGGAATGAGTCACGGTCATGAGCTGGCCCGATCCCAATTCATCAGTGAATGGGGTTATCACCGTCAGATGTTGAGGATAGAGCGACGACTTGAGCATTCCCGTTGCAGTTTCAACCGCGACTTCAGAACGCAAGACGTCTCCGGGAATAACTGTCGACCGCAGAGCGTAGAAGCCGTCGCCAAATGCCTCGACGGTGAGACTCCCGCCGCGAATCAGATTACGCGAAGAAGATCCGGGCTTTTCGTGCCGCCGGCTGGAAGGCCAGACCGATAGCCACGAAATCGTGAGGAGCAAAATCGGAATCAAACGCATCCACTTCTTCGCAAAGGCCCTATTCATTTGAAATGCCCTTCTGGGAAGCTGAAATCCTTATTCAAGTTGACTGAGACCGGCAGCCGGGTTGCTCCGACGCCAGCGTGTTCCCCCCGCACACGTACGCCGGCGTCTGTCCATACAAAGCCGACGATCTGAGATTCGCACTATCTACAGATCTACGCATTGGAATTCGAAACGGTTATGGAGCCTCTTTCCGCACAGCGAAACGAGTTCACCATGTCTTCATGGAGCGCCGCAGATGCGCAGCATCAGGAGAACTCGATTTGTTTTCTTCAACATCTCTTGCGGGAACGTCTTACGTAGTTCTTTCTTTTCTACACTAATTATTTCGCATGGGAAAGCCAAATCCCTGTTCCGTGGTTTGCCTCTCGCAGGACACCTGGAATGCCAGACGGGTCTATGACGGGACTTACGCACTGATCAGCGACAAACAGGCCTAATTCCGGCTAATAAGGCTTCATATTCCAGGATTTGATGGCCAGAAACGTACCTGGAAAATTTCGAAGCTAAACGCTGCAGAACGCTGCCAAAGCATGAACGAGGTGCTAACCTTACTTGGTTAGCAATGTGGTCCGGCGGGCGGCAAACAAGAATGCACGGCCGCGTCAGCTTCCTAGGGCTTGTTTACTGAACGGAGAAACAAAATGGTGAGTCGACGTGACTTTCTCGATACGCTTGCGGTAGGGGCGGCAGGTTTGGCTATTGGATCGACTGCGAAGAGCTACGGACAGATCCTCGGATCCAATGATCGGCTTAACTTTGCAATCATCGGCCTGAGGTGGCGCGGCTACGCACATCTTTCAGCGCTTAAGGCTAATAAGGATTCTGCCCGCGTCTCGCATATTTGTGATGTGGATAGCAGTATTTTGGCGAAGTTTGCCGATACCGCGGAACACGAGCTTGGATACGCTCCATCAAGCGAGAAAGACTTTCGCCACCTACTCCAGCAAAAGGATCTGGATGTTATCACCATTGCCACTCCCGACCACTGGTACACCCCTCTGGCAATCGCTGCAATACAGGCGGGTAAGCACGTGTATGTTGAAAAGCCCTGCAGCCACAATCCTGCCGAGGGGGCGCTGTTGGTGCAAGTTCAACAGAAGTACCAGAAGTTAGTCCAACAAGGAACGCAGCAGCGGTCGTGCTCGCGCACCATGGAAGCCATCGACAAGATACACAATGGCCTTATCGGTAGGCCTTACTTCGCCAAAGGTTGGTACAGCAACGTAAGGAAATCGATCGGGACCGGCCAGGACGCACCCGTTCCGCCACAGCTAGATTGGGATCTTTGGCAGGGACCAGCGCCACGGAGACCATATAAAGATAATATCCACCCGTATAACTGGCACTGGTTCAAACACTGGGGAACCGGCGAGGCTCTGAACAATGGCACGCATAGTATTGATCTCTGCCGTTGGGCGCTCGGGGTCGACTATCCGAACAGCGTTTCCTCGGGGGGCGGTAGATACCACTTCAAGGACGATTGGCAGTTTCCTGACACCCTTGTGACCAATTTCGGCTATGGCGACAAGATGATCTCGTGGGAGGGAAAATCCTGCAACGGAATGAAATACTACGACCATGATGCAGGGTTGACGGTGATGGGAACCACGGGCTCTGTGTTTATCTATGGAGATGGCGGCAGTGGCTATGAGGTCTACGACCTGAAGGGAAACAAGACAGGTGTGTTCAAGGACGACAACTCAACCCCGTTCTATGACCACCTCGACGGCGACATCCCCACGGCCGCACACTTCGCCAACTTGATCGCGGCAATCCGTAACGGAGAGAAACTCCATGCGCCAATCTCCGAAGGCAACATCGTTGTTACCATGCTTCAACTCTCTAACATTTCCTGGGCGTTGAAGCGGGAACTGGAACTCGATTCACGTAGCGGGCAAATCTTGAACGATCCGCAGGCCACGAACATGTGGGGGCGCGAATACGAAAATGGTTGGGCACCCCATCTCTGAAGAACTTGCGGCGCTCGTGAGAATTAGTTTGCAGTGAGCCGTATCGGGGTGACTCTCCAACTGACATCGAATCACCATAGTTCATTGCGAACCTTGCAGAGTGGCAAGTCACTAAGTGGAGAGCGCAATGGTCTCTCATCTCGAATGCAGCTTGCTCACGCCGCAACTCCGCGAACTCAGGTGCCCTCATCGTGGCAACTTTGTTGCTTTCGGATCGGTCCTCTCACCTGCGTACGAATCACGCTGATTGTTCGGGAGTAGTTCTGCGGATTGCCGTTAAACAATCGCGGCTAACCCTGGAAGCTCAATCGAACGTCGCGATAGCCTTAGTATTGCGCATTTTCTAGGAGATCAGACAGCATGAATCGCCGCCAACTATTATGCGGAGCCGGTATCGGACTTATGTCGAGTGTTGTCACTAAGGCGGAAGAGAAATCAGTTCCGTCGAACGATGAACAACCAGAACACAGGGCGCTCGCACTCTCTGACTATCAGCCCACCAGTATGCTGCATGTGCGCGAGACACATGTGGAGCGAGCGCTCTACCCGGTGATCGACATCCACACCCATATAACTGAGTCTAAAAAGTCAGTTAACGGCGTTGACCTGAGCGCTGAACGGAACTTCTACGCCGGTCCGAATGAACTGATCGAGGTGATGGATCATAAAAACATTCGCTCCATGGTAAATCTCACGGGTGGATTCGGGTCTGGCTTGATTGAGACCGTCGAGAAATATGATAAGAGCCATCGTGACCGTTTCTATACTTTCACTGAGCCCTGCTACTCGCGGTTACTCGAGCCTGGTTATCCGGACATTCAGGCTCAAGCAATCGAGCAGGCGCATCGCGAAGGGGCGCGTGGGCTCAAGATTCTGAAGACACTCGGTCTTTACCTGCGGGATAACATCACGACGGGTACGCTGGTGAAGATCGACGATCCAAGATTCGATCCGATGTGGGATGCGTGCGGGCAATTCAACATGCCCGTTGCGATTCACATCTCTGACCCGATAGCTTTCTTCACTCCCACCGATCGATTCAACGAGCGCTTTGAAGAGTTGAATAATCATCCGGATTGGTCTTTCTATGGTCGTGACTTCCCCACCAATGCCGAGTTGATCGAGGCGAGAAATCGGATGATAGCCCGTCATCCCAAGACACGGTTTATTGTGTTGCATGTGGGCAATTTTGCCGAAAATTTGGATAACGTCTCAGAGAATTTGGATCGCTTTCCGAACATGCACATCGACATCGCCGCCCGGATCGGCGAGTTGGGGCGGCAACCGCGCGCAGCCCGCGTCTTCTTTGAAAGATATCAAGACAGAATTCTGTTTGGGACTGATGCCACTCCGCACGCTGACAATTACCCGCAACAAGTATTCAGCAACGAACTTTATGAGATTTACTACCGATTTCTCGAGACAGATGATGAGTATTTTGACTATGCTCCCGCAAAGGTTCCGCCGCAAGGTCGTTGGCGCATCTATGGACTCAACCTCCCGGCATCGATTCTTCGCAAGGTGTACAACGCGAATGCAGCGCGCGAATTGCAACTCTCAATCTAAGAAGGTATCCCCGTTATGCGAGTTGATGTTCGGCCTCCTATTTGTGGGTTCTCTTCGGACAGCGCTGACCTTGGCGCTCGTAATCATGGCGCGGCGAAGAGACTGCTTTTGAAAATGACTCTCGCTTCGTGCCTGCTTCTTATGAACGGAACAGTTGGTGCACGCACGGCGGACGACAGTACTTTCGGGAGTACCTTCGCGGCCGACGACGTAGCATTAGATACAAACCCACAATCAGGCTTTTGGAAAGCGGCGTCCTCGGTGTATGCGGATGTTGATGATCACGGAAAGGCCATTCCAGAGTTTCGAACTCGGATAAGCTCTCGATGGACGAATAAGTATCTTTATCTCTTGTTCGAATGTCCTTACAAGGCTCTGTATTTGAAGCCAGCGCCGAATGTGACGGCAGAGACCTACGGGCTTTGGGACTGGGATGTCGCTGAATTATTTATCGGTTCCAATTTTCATAATATTCGAAGGTACAAGGAGTTCGAGGTTTCGCCCCAGCGAGAGTGGATTGATCTCGACGTCAACCTTGATCTTCCGGATCATACGGTCGGATGGTCTTGGAACTCCGGATTCCAGGTAGATGCACGAATTGATGCCGGCACAAAGATCTGGTACGGCGCGATGCGAATCCCCTTTGCTGCCCTCGATCAGCGCCATCCAGTTGCAGGCAATACCTTTCGCGTAAACCTGTTTCGCAGTCAAGGGCCACCAGAGCATCGGCAATCAATCGCATGGAAACCCCCAATGGCTGATACCTTTCATGTCCCGGAGCGCTTCGGTCTACTTACGCTTGTTGAGGCTAAATAGGCGCGTGCGCAGGATTACTTCGCAACTAATCATGAGGTTCAGGTGAGATATAGAGTTCGAACGTCACTGGCGTGCGGAATTGCGATGGCCGCAATGTGCGCTGCGACTGCTGCGGGACAAGGTCTACCGTCACCAAGCCGAACCACGACTACAGGTATGCATCTGACGGATGCGATGGGCGAGAGTATGCCTCCCGCTGAGGCCTTTCGCGTCTTGTCTCCACCGACCGCGGAAGGTCCACAGATTACACCCTACCTCCTCTACCAAACCACGCTCGCATGGAATCAGGATGAGCTTCGTCGAAATCGTTGGTCGCGGGTGAGGAGCGAGCCCGACCTACTGCGGTTGCGCGCGGAGTTGAGAAAGTCGGTGCTAGAGATGATAGGGGGGCTTCCCACAGAGAAGACTAACCTTCATGCTTTCATTACCGGCACAATTCCAGCCACTGGATTCAGGATCGAGAAACTTATTTATCAGAGCCTCCCTGGCTTCTATGTGACTGCACTCGTGTACGTGCCCGAGAACGGCGACAAGATTCATCCGGCCATCCTGGTTCCCGCTGGTCATTCCCCAGACGGAAAAGCTCACTACCAGGACCTTTGTCAGCGGCTGGTCTTGCGTGGTTATCTGGTCATCAGTTGGGATCCTGTGGGGCAAGGCGAACGGAGCCAGTTCTGGGATGTGAAGGCAAAGAGAAGCCGATACAACCTTGTCTGCGGCGAGCACGCTGTGTTGGGAAACCTTGCCTATCTTGCGGGGACCAGTTTGGCGCGGTGGGAAATCTGGGATGGAATGCGAGCCCTAGACTATCTGCTTACCCGCCCAGACGTCGACGGTAAGAGGATCAACATCGCGGGAACGAGCGGTGGCGGGTTTCAGGCGGCGTTGCTGGGCGCATTGGATGAGCGCATCAAAGTCATAATTCCGTCTTGCTATATCACGGCACTTCCCATGCGTATCGAAAACCGCATCTTCGCCGATCCAGACAGTGATCCTGAACAGGATCTATTCGGGCTCATTTCAAAGGGGGTCGATAATGCGGGTATCTTATTGCTGATGTACCCGCGCCCGGTCATGGTGGCAACAGCCAGTCTCGACTTCTTCCCCGTGGCGGGTGCTTACAAGTCGTATTCCGAAGTCAGTACATTTTATAAACGCTTTGGACACGCTGACCAAATCGAAATCGTCGAGAGCTACAACCGGCACGCGTACTCTCTTCAGAATCAAGAGGCGGCATTGAGCTTCCTCGATCGATTCAATAGGATGCCGGTGCAACACGGTCTTTCCCCAGTCACTGCATTTGCCGATGCCGATCTCCGTGTGACAAAAAGCGGACAGGTCTTAGTTGACAATCCTGAGAGTTATAGGCTTCTCCATTTCATCACCGCACAATCCGCCGAGGCTTCGCATCATGGCCAAGAGACGCTCGCTGAGCTTTATCGGAGCGAAAGGGATCCAGGTATCGCTTCCTGGGCGGTCAGCCGCTATGCAGGTTCCTCTACGCCCGGGGAGTTGCGATGGGAAGCTATTGGGACTAGCAAGGCTGGACGGGTACATATTGACCGCTACATCCTTCATCACAGCACCTATCTGGAGATGCCTCTTCTCCACTTTCACGACGACAGTAATCATCCACTGGGAGCTATCCTCTGGTTCAGTCTTGGCGGCAAGGCCTCTAAAGAGAATTGGCGCGATATAACTAAGATGATTAGTGATGGATACGAGGTATTTTCATTTGACTTCCGCGGTCTGGGTGAGACACGCATGAACTATCGTGTCGACTCCCCGGACACCCTAGATCCTTCGCGCGATAACTTTGATCAAGCGTACATGAATCCATTGGGAAGCGTATTGGCTGATTACGTCTATAATTCGTTGCTTGTCGGGAGGCCGTATTTTCTTGAGATGATGGACGACATAGAGATCGCCCAGCTCTTTATTCGCAACTTGGATTCTAATCATCCCCGGCAAAAGCTGACACTAGACGGAATTGGTGAAGCCTACACCTTGGCAACTCAGATCCAGGAGATCGATCCCAAAGTGGCAGTGCTAGTTCCAGACTCGCAGTCCACACTGAGTTGGTCCGCTCTGGTAACTCAGGGGCAAGAGCAATGGCCCATTGCGTTCTTGATGCCATCCGGCGCAACCCTTAAGGCCAAATCAAGATAGACGCACCTTGAATGCAAACTCTGCAGAATAGATTGCAGCACTTAAGGAGCTAATCCTATCGCCGGGGATTTCCTGTCCATGCCGCGGTTATTCTTCCTTGCGATTTGGGGCGGGATTGTACTCCCACTCAGACCCGCTTCTTGACTAGGCTGAGCGCTGCTAAAATCACGGCATTGCTTTCAATTACCGGTCCCATCTCGTTGTTGAAGTCGTCGGAGCCACCTCGAAATCCTGTTGTGCCTTTCAGTCGAATCTCTTGAACGACCTTGCCTAATCGAGGATTTATCCACTCATAAGCAAAGAACGTTACGCGACTTGTCGCATCGGCTCCAACTGCCACTGCGTCTGCGCTGTAGCAATAATCGTGCGCAGAGACACGCTCGTCCCAGTTCCACTCGAGTATATTCACGCCGTAACGAATCGGAATGATGCTGACAAAGCCGTCTTCATAGATAACTTCGTACCAACCTAGAAGGTCCGAAGTGTCATTTTGATCCCAAATCAATCTAAAGCTCTCTCTATTCTTTGCGCGTCTCGCAGCCGCGTGTAGAAAAACCAGACTGGTAGGCGATTCACCCACTGGAATGCCCGTCACGGCATTGGGCAGTCCCGTGACTTCGTTGCTGACTGTTCCGACGACAATCGCGTGCATGCCATTTGCGCGTCGAAGGCCAAAAGGGATGCTGTTGACGTAAATCGTCTGGGCTGCCATGTCTTCGAGGCTCACGCCTAACTTCGGAATGGTGTCCAACATATTGAATTTGCGCGAAATTTCCATTGGCACAATCGAACCCTCTGTCTGGCTGGGAGCAGTTACTCCGCTGAGACGTGGGCGAATGGAGGCTAGCATGGATTGAACTCGCGCCGACAAGTCTTTGGCTTCTAGAACCTGGCCCGTCCACAGAATGCTGCTGCACCCAAGAAAATCGGACATGAGGTCTTTGCCAAAGCCGATCTCGTTTGTGCTAGACCACCCCGACGGAGCTCCGCCAAGAAGAGTGGAGCGCTTCTTGCGCATTTCATAATTCTCTATTTCTGGGTTAAGGTTTCCGAAGACCTGCTGAAAACCCATTTTGTCGAGGATTGCTTCGTTCTGCTCGGCCGAGCCCCGCTGACCTGGATCGTCGCTCCAAAACCAGTTATAGATCAGGCAGTCTTTCGGAATCAGCCTTTCCACCTGGTCTGGAGTCAGGCCACCCGGGGAGTAATAAGTCCAGCCATCTGGCGCACTTTTTTTCTGCAGTCCGTTGCCTCGTACTGACTGCAGCAGCATGTCTCCCCAAAGCTGGGTCTTGATACCCTTCGATGCAAGATGATGATGGATCTTGTTGACGTCTTCACCGTATAACTCGCCAATATCTTTGTCACGGCACTGGGGAGACACATCGACCGGAAGAAACAGCTCGTCGTGACCGATGTGAACACTCTTGGGCTTCAAGACGTCGATGAACTCGTTGTACACTTCAAAAACAAGGGGATAGGATTTCGGATTGACTGGGCAGTAGATATCAGGCCACATATTCTGCGGAGCCGCGGCCAGATCTCTGTGTTCAGTCAGCAAGTAGTAGCTGTGCGTAAAGGATGGGAGCACCGGAACTAGTTCGATATGATGTCTGCGCACCCAGTTGGCCAGGTCGGCTACTTCCTCTTTCTCAAGAATGTCTCCATCTGCCACATCCTGATGTGAGGAATTCTGCTCCATGTCATGAAATGGACGCCGGGGATAGTTACGACAGCTGTAGTTCACGTCTCTTACAAATTGCACCCAACCGTAGTTCAGTTCAGGATGGTGGTCAAGTCTCATCGATGCGTTCATTTCCATAATGAGTGTGTTGTACTTATACAAAGCCATAAAGTCGCGCACGAAGCGCTTGAAGAAAGGGATGTTATCGCGCCCGGGAAGAAATAGGTAGATTCCTCGAAATGGCTTGTCCGGCCAATCTCGAATCTGCGCACCGCGAAATCGAAGTTGATTGCTTTCATTCACGAGCAATTGACGAAGAGACTGGAAGCCATAGAATGCACCGCGATCGCCGCCGCCGCACACTACAGCAATGTTGCTGTTGGTGTGAAGAACATAGCTTTCCTCGCCATGCTCTTGCAGGCGTGCCATGAGTTCCTTGTCAGCGCAATATTGTCTGACCAGCGGATTTTCAATCGATCCCATCAGAATTACGCGCCTGTTAGCACTCAAGCTGGTGGCGCGCTCGATCTTCAGATGCAGGCCAAAGTGATCGCTCAATTCGTGAACCATCAAGCCTGCCAAGAATAGGTCTTCACTCGAGGCTTTAGGCGGAACAACAACCGTGACTTCATTGTCGAGGATGAAGCCGCCGCCGGAACTCGATATCTCTTGTGGTTCAGGAAAGATGGAAGATGGGGGCGTCATGATTGTTGCACTGCGCGAAGGATTGCCCTTGCCGAGCACCATGTATGACGCCGCTACGGGCTCAACACGAAGGATCGCTTCTTGGGCTGCGGCCGTGCGGCCCACTGCGGCGCCTACTACTCCATGCAGGAATTCCCGGCGTGTTAGGTCTTTCATAAGGGACACCTCCTATCAGCGCTTTCAAAGAAGATCGAAGACCCATGCCATCATGTTTGAAAGTACCTGTCCGCGCAAATGCCGGAAGGGCTCTCAAACATCGCAAGTTGGACATGGAAGCCAGCTAACAGCGTCGTTGGCTGCCCATTCGTAGACGCGTAAGGCTCATCATCGCCATGATAGGACCTTCGCGGCGTTTATGAATCACTTCCCACTCGAATCCAGAGAGGGCCTTAGCGAGGCACAGCGATAGGAACGCGGGATTGGTCGGCCTCGGGCGGGTCAGCGGCGCCTGCGGCAGGTCCGTGCCAGACCCCGCCGCCGTAGGTTGTGATGTAAATTTGTGTTGGGTCGTTGGGGTCGAGGAAGACGCGGTGACCCCACTTGAAGTCGTAGCCTTTGATCCGGGCCCAATGGACGCCACGGTCGGTAGAGCGATAGGCGGCAGCGTCGAAGCCTGCGATGTAAAGCGTGTCGGGGTTTCGTGGGTCGATGGTCAGGTCGTAGACATGCTGCGATTGCGTAAAGATGGCTTGCCATGTTTGGCCACCGTCGTCGGATGCGAAGACGCCGCCGTTCGAATCAGCATCGTCCCCCTCCTGTCCCCATGCGGTGAGATAGAGTCGCTTCGGATTGCGTGGATCGACCTCAAGACCGGTGGGGCCGGTGACGCCTGCGGGGAGTTCCATGTGCTGCCAGTGATCCGCCTTGTCCGTCGAACGGTAAAGTGCCCCGGCACCGGACGCTGAGCGGTCTTTGCCTTCGCTGCGGCGAGAAACGACCAGATAGAGAGACTCGTCCTGTGAGAGTGTGATGCGCCAGGCAAACGGTTGCTCGCCGGCAATACCGCTGTTCTTCTCAGTCCAGGTGCGACCGCTGTCGGTGGACTTGTAGACACCACGGCCGAAGGCGCAGGCGTAGAGTATGCGATTGCTCTCGGGGCTAGTGGGATCGAGGAGGATGTGGGTGACGGAATCCGATGGAAGGCCCGAGCCGCTTGGTTGCCAATGTTTGCCGCCATCTGTTGAGACGGCGACACCACCGACGAAGTGCTGGACACTGCGGCCGCGCCACATCTTAGGGCGCGGGAGATCGTGGGCGCCACTAAACGCTCCCCACAGAAGGCCGCGCTGGGTAGGATCGAAGGCCAGCCAATAAGTGGTGTTACGCCAATCTTCGGGGATGCCATCGGTGCTGCTTCGCCAGGATTGTCCACCGTCCGTGCTTTGGAACAGGCCCATATCGGTGTTGTCCATATAGATGTGTCGCGAATCGAAAGGGTCGAACTGCACGCCGTAGTTGGTGGTTACATCGAGGCCGCGAGAGGTCCAACTGTCGTCACGGACTCGCTTGGAATTCATCTCCTGCCAGGTTGCGCCACCGTCGAGGGTGCGATAGGTACGAAACAGGTCGCTCGCGTACGTCACGTCGGGGTTGGTGGGCGCGACACCCAGACTATACGGAGTGTCAAACCAGATGTTGTCGTTGCCCTGCGAAGCGCGCTCTTCGATCCAGGTTCCGCTCAAGTTGTCAGCGGCGTGGTTCGATTCCTTGAAGACAATCTTCCATGTTTGACCGGCGTCAGTTGTCTTGGCGATGCCGTTGTACAAGTTGTCCTTGCCATCGCCGATTTGAAGTCCGCGAAAGCCGACATACGCTACCTTTGGGTGACCCTCGCTGGTGGCGATGGCCTCGAACTTGCCGCCCGTCTGTTGGAGTCCTGGTGTAATTGCTTCGAAGTGCCGGCCGGAATCCTGGGAGAGATAGACCTTTCCTTCCCGGCTGGTTGCGTAGATCCAAGCCGCATCGCCGGACCGTCCCGCGCTGGCTGCTCTGAAGGCGGTTGGGATACTGCCTGCCTCGGTGATGCTTCCATCAGGAGCGATGCGATAGGCAGCAGAGCCAGATAGAGCAATCAGGCCGGTATCTTGCGCGGTGAGGAGAAGGATCCGCTGGGGCAATGTTGCGAGGCGGTTCCACGAGATGCCGCCGTCCGCAGAAGAAGCGATTACGGCGGGTTGACCCTTCTGTTGAAAAGCGAGATAAAGATGCTCCCGGCCCATGTGGCTATTTTGTTGGGGAGCGATGGCGATGGCTGAGATACTCCCGCCTGGGTAGACTGGATCGCTTGAGGTCAGGCTGTAGTCCGAGTGATCGCCGAGTTGATGCTCGACGGTGTCGCGACCTGGGCTGGGGAAAACCATCCTCCAGGTTCGTCCTGAGTCGCTGCTGCGCCAGAGAGCCCCATTCCCGGCATAGATCACCTGCGGCTGGACAGGATCAAAGGCGAGGACATCGATGCCGCCGCGGAGATTGAACATGTGCCACGACAGGCCGTTGTCGCTGGTCACATAGCCGCCGGTCATATCGCAGTGCTCAACGACAAGCCGGGAATCGTGGGGGCTGATGGTTGGGCCAATCGTAGTGCCACCCCCACCGGGTCCGATCACCTTCCAGCCGTTCGTGGCTGGTTTTTGCGCGGTGCCGATAAGTGTGGAGAGAACGAGCAGGATTGCGAAACCTAACCAATGCCTGGCACCATTGTTCGGCAACATTTTCACTCCTCTCGCTTTCGTGACCTCAGCTAGAATTTCGGCTCATGCGCCCAGATGTTGACCCACTTGCTCGCTGTCTATGGGCGTTTCGAAACAAGATCTCCGAATGGCGCCAGGAGCTTGTACTTACTCGACCACGTTGTGTACATGATCCCGGTAGCGTTAGGCGTGCTATCCATGGCCTCCAGCCATCCTTCGGGATCCCTAAGGTCGTCACCATCGTAATAGGAACCCGCAATCGTCCGGAAGCCACGCGACGAGAAGAAGTCCAGACTCTCCCGCCGCTTATCGAAATACCAGAGGACCATACCGATATCTTTGGGCAGGTCCTGCCACGTATTCTCGAGCGACCCGTCCACGAGGTAATACTGTCGGACCGAGTTGTGGTTGGGGTCGAACATGTCAGACCAGACAAAAACTTCGGCTTGGGGGTTGACGGCGCGCACCTGTTGATAGAGCCACTGCGTCATTTGGCCCAGGATCGCCGACGCTGCCATCTTCCTGTTTCGGCATGCCTCGCAGCGGTTAAACAGGCGAACCTCATCAACGTTCAGGAAGTAACGCTTTGGGGACAGGTACTTCTCGATGAGGGGAATCTGTTCTTTCCATATCTCGTAGGTCTGCGGCTCCGATGGGCAAGCGGAAACCTGGTCGTTATAGATAGTTGTGCCGTGATAGTAGCTCACGCGCAATCGTGCGCCATTTTTGATACGGCTTCCTGGCAACAAGTGGATGGTGGGCATTTCGTGGGTCCATTGGAAGTCGAGATTCGGATCGGTCACCGCCGCAAAATCGCGGCCTTCCTCGTGAACAGTACCAGTGGCCTCGTCGCGCACAGCGAGCGGCGTGCCCTTCCGGCGGACTACGTTCATCAACCCCACTTCTTCAATCTCCACGTCGTCTACCCAGACCTTACCCTTCACACCCTCGAAAACACCAAAATTCAGATCGATGCGATCGGCATACCAACTATTGCATGCTGTAGTCACCTGTCTCCAGCCGGAGGTGGGAGTTGGCGCAGGCGGTTCAAACGGGCTCAAATCGCGACCATCCGGCGTGAACGATTTGATGCTGAACAGCGAAGCAGGCTCAGCATCTTCCGTCCTCACCCATGCACTGACCCGATAGCACCGATTGGGCGTGACACGAACCTGTTGCACCACTCGCGCGATACCTGCCTTGGTGTCGCCGTAGTTCTCGATCCGCAGCGACGCTTTACCGGAATGAAAAACTCTCGTATCGGCAAAGGTCTTCTTTCCCGGCTCGTCCTGTTTGTCGAATGCGGTAAATCGGTCGCCCTGGAATTGTTCGAAGCCGCTGTTCTCGAGCTTTGCGGGCGAGTCTGCAACGAAGCGGGCTTCTCCATCCTTCACAACAAACAGAGCATCCTTGACCAGCATGCCCTCCGCGAGATTCTTGTTGTGATCGAGGATGGCCCCGCCATAGCCGGTGTTGAATCCAGCTGGAATGATCTCGAGATGAAATTGATCGGCGATCAATTTGACTTTACGCAAGCGCTCCAGATACTCCGGGGAGCCGAGGCTGATGCGGTCCATCCCTGACAAGACGATGGCTGTGAGGCCATGTTCCGCTGCCGTTTGGGCAATTTCACTGACCTCGTCCACGTGCTTGTCGGAACTGAAGGAGCGGCTGACATAAACCCAACGATCAGGGTAGATCTTCTTCTGGTTCAGTCCATCAAAGCCCACTCGCGCATATGCGCGTACGCCGATTCCTGTTGCGAGCATCGTGCCCGCTGCCAGTTTCACAAAGGCTCGTCGGTCAGTTCCGGAGTTTGAGTCGCAAGTCATAATTCACCCATTTCCATTTCTCGAACTGCTCTTGCGCAAGGCGCCTGTTGCAATAGCGACAACATCATCAATCTGAAATCCCTGGCCGCAGCGATGTACTAGCGGGCGACTGGAACAGGGGTTAGTACGGCCTCGGGCGGGTTCGCGGCGCCCGCGGCAGGCCCGTGCCACACTCCACCGCCGTAGGTCGTGATGTAAATCCGCGTAGAGTCATTGGGGTCGAGGATGATGCGGTTGCCTTGTTTGAAGTCGTAGCCCTTGATGCGTGTCCAATGAGCACCGCGATCGGTGGAGCTGTAGGCAGCAGTATCAGAACCGGTGAAGTAGAGGGTGTCAGGGTGGTGTGGATCGATGGTCACGTCGTAAACGTGCTGCAATTCATTGAAGAGCGCTTGCCATGTCTTGCCGCCGTTCTCTGAGGTGAAGACGCCGCCGTTTTGATCGGCAATCTCACCCATCTGTCCCCACGCAGTTAGGTAGAGACGCTGAGGCTTGCGTGGGTCGATTTCCAGGCCTGTGGGGCCGGTGACGCCTACGGGAAGCTCAATACGTTGCCAGTGTTCCGCTTTGTCTGTTGATCGGTAGAGCGCCCCTGCGCCGGCCGCAGATCGATCTTTGCCCTCGCTGCGGCGGGAAACGACGAGGTAGAGCGAGCCGTCTTGGGAAGGGGTGATGCGCCATGCAAGAGGTTCTTGGCCGGTAATGCCGTTGTTCATTTCTGACCACGTACGGCCATTGTCAATGGACTTGTAGACACCAAGGCCGAAGGCGCAGGCATACAGCGTGCGGTTGCCGGCGGGACTGGAAGGATCGAGGAGGATGTGGGTAATGGAATGCGAGGGAATACCGTTATTGCTGGGCTGCCAGTGATTGCCGCCATCGGTTGAGACGGCGACGCCGCCAGTGAATTGCCCGGTGCCGCGACCTCGCCACATCTTGGGGTGGGGGAGATCGTGCGTGCCGCTGAAGGCTCCCCACAAGAGGCCGTGCTGAGCGGGATCGAAAGCGAGCCAATAGGTGGTGTTACGCCAGTCCTCGGGGATGCCGTCGGAAGTGCTTCGCCAGGATTGGCCGCCATTCGTGCTCTGAAAGAGACCAATGTCGGTGTTATCGATGAAGACATGCCGCGAGTCAAAGGGGTCGAACTGGACCCCGTAGTTGGTCGTTAGGTCGAAGCCCCGGGAAGTCCAGCTGCCGTCGTCGAGCTTTCTTGAATTCATCCCCTGCCAGGTTGTTCCTCCATCCAGCGTGCGATACGTGCGGAAAAGGTCGGTCGCGTACGCAACGTTGGGGTCGATGGGTGCAACACCTAGAAAGTCAGGCGCGTCGAACCAGATTGATGTGCCGCTCTGTCTAGCGCGCTGCTCGACCCAGGTCCCCTGCAGGTTGGCGGCGGGTTGGCTCGATTCCCTGAAGACAATCTTCCAAGTGTGGCCGCCATCTGTCGTCTTTGCAATTCCGTTGTACAGATTTTCGTTGCCCTCGCCCACTTGAAGGCCACGAAAGCCTGTATACGCGACCTGTGGGTGACGCTCGCTGGTGGCGACGGCCTCAAACTTGCCTGCCGTCTGCTGGAGTTCGGGCGTGACCAATTCAAAATGTCGGCCGGAATCCCGGGAGAGATAGACCTTTCCGTCCTGGCCGGTTGCATAGAGCCAGACCGTGTCACCAGCTCGCCCCGCGCTGGCTGCTCTGAAGACGCTCGGGATACTGCCCAGCTCCGTGGTACTTCCATCGGGAGCGATGCGATAGGCAGTAGAGCCCGATAAGGCGATCAGGCCGGAATCCTGCGCGGTGAGAAGAAGGACACGCTGGGGCAAGGTGGCCAAGCGCCTCCACGAAATGCCTTTGTCCGCAGAGGATACAATCACAGCCACATCGGGAAGATCTTCACCCGCATCAATGGCGGTGTGACCTCTCGGCTGAAAGGAAAGATAGAGGTGTTCATGGTTCGCCTTGCGATTCTTTTGATCGCTCGTAGATGAGATGGCAATGGATGAGATGTCTCCACCGGGGTAGGCTGAATCGCTTGAGGTCAGGCTGTAGTTGGCGCGATCACCGATAAGATGCTCGACAGTATTGAGGGCTGGGTTGGGGAAGAGCATCTTCCATGTCCGCCCAAAATCATTGCTGCGCCAGAGGGCGGCGTTCGCAGCGTAGATTACTCGCGGGTCTGTGGGGTCGAAGGCGAAGGCGGCGATCTGCTCCCGAAGATTGAACATATGCCAGGACAGGCCATTGTCAGGGGTAACGTAATCACCGGTCATGTCAGAAGCCTCCACGACAAGCCGGGAATCGTGCGGGCTGATCGTAGGGTGATAAGTGGTTCCGCCTCCGCCGGGACCAATCCTTTGCCAACGATTCGCGTCTGGGACCTGGGCCGAACTGGCAAATGCGGCGATGCACAGCAGAATTGTGCAGCCCAGCGTCGGCCTTATATATAGATTCGGCCTCGTTGGCAATGTGCTGGTTTTCATGGCCTCCTGCTAAACCGTCGGCCCATCTAGCCTTGATTTTGATCTGGCCGTTGCTTCAGAAGAATTGTACAAGTATGCGAAAGATTATGCACACTAAACGATCATAAAAGAATGCTTCATTTCATGTATACTGGCGAAATAAATTGCTGCGTTTGAAACGAACGTAGTAGTGCTCAATCGTCTGGGCACCGGCCCCCGGGGCCGAGTAAGGAAACGGGGTTTTATGAAGGTGCAGTCTTGCTTTGCCTTGTCGCTGGTGTTCGCAACCCTCTCCGCAGCCAGCCAGCCTGTTGCAACTCAGGTAAAGGTCTGGCAAGGCACTCTTACCTTACCCACCTATCAAGAAGGCCAGCCCGACCCGAATCCGCCATTCGATACCTACCAGACCAACAGCTTCAATTATCCCTATACGCTAAGGACGAATCTCACTGGCGTGAAAGCTGATCATACCTGGCGTGCAGTGTTCCTCGAGAACGAGTATCTAAAGTGCTCCGTATTACCGGATATCGGCGGCCATCTGTATACCTGCATCGACAAGATCAGCGGCCAGCCCATGTTTTATGCCAACCCTTCGATCAAGAAAGCGGAGATTGGATATCGCGGCGCGTGGGCTGCGTTTGGCATCGAATTCAACTTCCCCATCTCGCATAACTGGGTTTCCATGTCGCCGGTGGACTTTGCCTACGCTTCGCATGAGGACGGAAGCGCGTCGGTTTGGGTGGGCAATATCGATCGTCCGTACGGCATGCAATGGCAGGTAGAACTGGTGTTGAAGCCCGGTTCGACACTCCTTGAAGAGAGGGTGACCCTGTACAACCGCAGCGATGTTCGCCATCGTTATTATTGGTGGAACAACGCCGGCATCCAGGTGTGGGACGATTCTCATGTCGAATATCCCATGCGCTTTGTCGCGGCGCACGGGTTCACTGACGTCAATCCTTGGCCGGTCGACGCGCAGGGCAGAGACCTGAGCGTGATCAAGAATCAGACGGACGGGCCAGTTTCGTTCTTCGTGCATGGAAGTCATGAGCCGTTCATGGGCATCTGGAATCCGCATACTCAAACTGGAATTATTCATTATGCGGAGTATCGGGACCTGCCAGGGAAGAAGATCTGGTCATGGGGTGTCGATCAGCCCGATCTTGACTGGCGCACTGCGCTCTCTGACAACAACAGCGCCTATGTCGAAGTGCAGGCGGGACTCTTCCGCAACCAGGAAACGTATGCGTTTTTGGAACCTGGGCAGGCCATCCGCTTTAGCGAATTCTGGATGCCCGTGCGTGGGACAGGTGGAATTTCGCGGGCTAATAAGCTTGGCGTAGTTCATTTCGATGCGCGTGGCTCCGATGTAACGGCGGCGTTGAATGTGAATGAGCGTCTACCAGGCGCGCAGATTTCTCTAACACAAAATGGAGCTGCTCTCTGGATTGGAACCGCGGATCTGGCGCCGGAAACAACATGGTCACATTCTGTTGCAGCCAATGAAGGCGCCGGGAAGGTAACTTTCGAGTTGAAAGACCGCGCAGGCCGCTCTCTGCTAAAACAAACCGATGGTGAGTACGATTGGGATCCGGAATCGACAATCAAAACTGGGAGTCAGGAAGTATTGCAATTTTCGGACCCGTCCGCCCGGTTGGAAGACGGCTGGTTACAGCTTGGCAAGAATCAGGAGCTGAACGGGAAGGCCGTGCTTGCACTTTCTACATATAAGGACGCGCTTGCAAAGTATCCGCAAAGCCAGTCACTTGAAATCGCTGCAGGGAGGGTGGCTGCGTCTCTTCAGCATTTTGAAGAGGCCGAGCGTTTACTTGCGCAGGCGCAAAAGCGTGACACGCCCAATTCGCAAATTGCCTATTACCTGGGCATTGCGGAAGAAGGCTTGGGACACACACGCGAGGCTCAAACGTCTTATGAGATCGCTTACCGCCAGGCTGACCTGCGCGGACCGGCTGCGATCAGTCTCGGAGAATTGCGGGCAACGCAAGGAGACATGGAAGGCGCAGCTTCTTTTTTGAAAGCGGCAGTGGCAGCGGAGCCAGCCAACTTCCGGGCGCAAGAGGAATTGGAATCTATAGTGCGCGCGCTTGGCGATCGCGCTGAAGCAGACCACTTGGCGAACCTCGGATTGAGTTCGAATCCGTTGAGCGCGTTCTTGAAGGAAGATACGGGAAAGCTGGACCTGGGGTACCTGGCGGCGGATCCTTACCGCGTTCTTCGGGTGGCGGCCGAGTACATGCAACTTGGACTCTATCAGAGGGCGGTGGACGTTCTGGATCGAACCTATCCTGCTGTGCCCGGTGACCAGAGTGAACCCGGCTCGGTGCTTCCGCAAAAACATCCACTGGTTCTCTACTACGCGGCGTACTGCAAACAGAAGCTCGGATCCGATGCAGCGCAAAACTGGCAGGCCGCGTCGGAGCTCTCAACGAGCCTCGTGTTTCCATCTTCCTATACCGACCGGGTGGTGCTGGAGGCCGCGCTGGCCGCGAACGGCAACGACGCCACCGCCCATTACCTGCTGGGCACGCTGCTCTTTTCAAAAGGAATGATTGATGCGGGGGTGGCCCATTGGAGGGAAGCGAAGCGGCTTGCTCCACATCTGCAGGTGGTCGATGTCGATATGGGAAACGTGTTGTTGAAGGTGAAGAATGACCCACCGGGCGCGCTAGCCGCATTCCGCGAGGGCATTCGGAATGATCCGGAAAACGCGGAAGTATACGTTGGGCTGGATGAAGCAATGAGCGTAACTGGAGTGCCCGCTGCGGACCGGGCAGCCGCTCTCTCCAAGTATCCTTCGGCGGACGCTGCGGACTCAAAGATGCCTGCCGACCTGGTCTATCAACTTGCGTTGACGCGCGCTGAGGCAGGGCAATACGAAAGCGGTCTCGCGCTCTTCAAGGATCGATTCTTCCCCAGCGAAGAAGGTGGAACGACATCGGGCCAAGTGCTCTTCGAGGTCAAGTTGATGCAGGCTGAAGCGTGGGCCAAGGCGCACAACTGCGCAGAGGCTGAAGGCTTCATTGAGAACAAGCAGCCAGCGCTGAGCCTCGACGGAAGATCGGCGCGTGAATATGTGAAACTGGCTGAAATCGCGAGAAGCTGCAATCTTGCGAAGGAGTCCACAGATTTCTTGCATAAAGCTGCGGCAGGCGCTGGTTTTGGCGACTTGGCATGGGCGATCCGGGCGGAGAAATCCATGGGTACATACGATTCGGCGAAGTCGGACCAACGGCTTGCCAAATCACTGGCTGACGCGGAGAGAACGCTAGCCGCCGCCACTCATTCAGGGTCCTGGCAATACACGGTCGGCATGCTGCAAGCTGCTCTGAACCGAAAGGAGCAGGCGAAAGAGTCCTTCGAGAAGACCCTGGTGCTTGCGGATACTCATATGTCTCACCACCTCGCCCGGGAAGCTCTGGCTGAGCTCGCTGCCAGCAAATAACCTGGCCTGCGACTCCGAATTGGTTGCGGCAACTTGACGCAAGCGGCTTCGACTGCACCATTTTCCGAGGTTTCAGGGCGATTTGGGGCCGAAAACAGGGGAAAATCGGGGCTTGTTGTTTACCGATGAGTACATAGGGCTAATTCTCAAGTTGTTCATTGCATTCATGTTATTGGAAATATGACCCCTCCTGAGGCGGGCTTTGGGGGGGAGGGGGGTGGGTACCGGTCGCGGTGGTACAGACCGGGGGGATATCGTACGTTTTAGACCGGGCGCATCTCCGACACTGCAAGCGAAGGGGTGAGGACGTAGAAGATTCTCATGCCTTGGAAAACGAGCAGTGTGATGGACGAG